>ERZ780012.23-NODE-23-length-96615-cov-8.56736_pt1 | contig 96615 bp, 68 predicted proteins | sample MGYA00511869_ERZ780012 | MGnify/ENA primary metagenome ERZ780012 (study PRJEB29588, sample SAMEA2161608) | human gut metagenome | biome: human gut; feature: human-associated habitat; material: faeces | place: Denmark | collected 2008/2010 ... | reverse complement strand
CTCCCGCCCTGCTTCTGAGGGCCCGCCGCCGCAGGATACTGGCCGGCGGCAGGGCGGTGACAGTAGTGTCGGTCCCCTCCCGAAGGGGACGCAGGGTGGAGCCGATGAGCTGGTTCGGTATCATTTTCCTTCCGGCGGAAGAGGACTTCGAAACAGACAGTTATGTCATGCAGCACGAGCTGGCCCACGTCCGTATGAGACATTCGCTCCTGCTGCTCAATGCGTCCCTGCTGCTCTGTCTCCAGTGGTTCAATCCGGCTGCATGGCTGCTGCTCCGGGATCTCCGTCAGAACTGCGAGTTCGAGGCGGACGATGCCGTGCTTTCCTCCGGGGCCGACCGCAGGGGCTATCAGCTCTCCCTGGTGGGGCGGGCTGCAAGGGGGATGGCCGTATCGCTGGCCAGCCCGTTCCGCAATTCCACTCTCTACCGCCGTATCGCCATGATACAGAAAGCGGCGCCCGATGGCTGGAGGGTCTGCCTCCGTCTGCTCTATGTGGTGCCGGTGGCTCTGGCGGCCGCAGTGCTTTTCGCCAGACCGCTGACAGCTGCCCGGATGCAGCCGGCGGAAGTGCATGCAAGTGAGCCGGCAGGGACGCCGGTACCGTATCCCAAAGTGGAAAGGAAGCCCTTGTTCATGGGCGGCAGCGCCGAGGAGTTTACGCGCTGGGTGTACTCTTCCCTGGAATATCCTCAGGAGGCCAGGGAAAACGGGGCCGGTGCCAGGGTGACCGTCCAGTTCCGGATACGCAGTACCGGTGAGGTCTCGGACGTACGGATGGTCCGCCTGGATGTGATGGGCGAGAGGGTAGAGGATTTCGACTACAATGTCTTCGCCGATGCCGTCCTGGATGTGGTCGGCCGCTCCCCGCGCTGGACTCCCGGGCAGGCTGACGGCAGGCCGGTGGATGTAACTTACAATTTCCCAGTATATTTTCAGACTAAAAACTAATATGACCGCCGCATGGAACCGCTCTTAGGGAAAAATATAGAAGAACTCAGGGCCGTCTGTGCACAGTACGGCCTCAAGCCTTTTGCGGCCTCGCAGATGGCGGACTGGCTCTACCGCAAGCGGGTGCGCTCCATCGAGGAGATGACCAACCTGCCCAAGGCGGCCCGGGCGGCTCTAGCCCGCGATTACACGGTGGGCCGCACCGCCTACGTCGACCTGATATCCTCGACGGACGGCACGAAGAAGTACCTCTTCCCCTACGGTCCGGGGGTGGAGGCCGTGATGATTCCCGACAAGGACCGCAGCACCCTCTGCGTCTCTTCCCAGAAGGGCTGCCGCATGGGCTGCCGCTTCTGCATGACCGGACGCGGGGGATGGCACGGCAACCTGACTCCCGCGGAGATCCTTTCCCAGTTTCTGGAGGTGGACGAGGCCGCGGAACTGACCAATACCGTGTTCATGGGCATGGGCGAGCCCCTGGACAACTGGGACAGCGTCCGCCGCGTCATTGACATTCTCACCGCCCCCTGGGGGTTCGGATGGAGTCCCAAGCGCATAACCCTCTCTACCATAGGAGTGACGTCCGATCCCCGCACCGGAGAGTCGCCTCTGCGCCGCTTCATGGACGAGTGCTCCTGCCACCTGGCCGTGAGCCTGCATGACCCATTCCCGGAGGAGAGGGCGGAGCTGATGCCGATGGAGAAGCCCTTCCCGCTGAGTAAGACATTGTCCCTGATACGGGAATACGACTTTACAGGGCAGCGGAGGGTGAGCTTCGAATACATCATGTTCGCCGGAGTGAACGACGACAAGCGGCATGCCGATGCCCTGGCCCGGATGCTGCGCGGACTGGAGTGCCGGGTCAATCTGATCCGTTTCCACCGCATTCCCGACTCGCCCCTGGCCCCCTCGCCGATGCCCGTCATCGAGCAGTTCAAGGAGAGGCTGAATTCGGCCGGGGTGCTGACCACCCTGAGGGCCTCGCGCGGAGAGGATATCCTCGCGGCCTGCGGGATGCTCAGCGGCAAGGGAGGTAAAAAAGACAGCTGATATGGGCTTTTTCAGGAAAATATTGTTCCCGGCGGCGTTCCTGCTGCTGGCGTGTACCGCGGCCGCTCCTGCGTCTGCGGCAGACTCCCTCGGGCGTATCCGTCCCAAGGTGGGAGTGGTGCTCAGCGGGGGAGGGGCGAAGGGCTCGGCTCACATCGGGGCGCTGAAGGTCATCGAGGAGATGGGCATTCCGGTGGATTTCGTGGCGGGCACCAGCATGGGCTCCATCATCGGCGGGCTGTACTGCATGGGTTACTCGCCGGACGAGATGGACTCGCTCATCAGCAGCGTGGACTGGTCGGTCATCATGAGCAACAGCGTCACCCGGGACCAGCTCTCGTTTCAGGATAAGGAGCACAGTTCCAAGTATCTGCTGACCGTGCCGTTCACCACGGCGGCTTCCCTGGAGAGGCAGATGGAGGCGGGACGCAGCCGCAGGGACCAGGAGGCGTCCGGAGAGCGGTCGGCGCACGGAGAGGGAATCAATACCTTCGTGGGCTCGCTGCCGGCCGGCTTCATCAACGGCAACAATGTGGAGAATCTGCTCAACTCCCTTTCGGTCGGCTATCAGGACTCGATAGATTTCAACAGACTGCCCATACCATACGCCTGCGTGGCCACCGATATGGTCACCGGGCAGGAGGTGGTCTTCCACAGCGGTTATCTGTCCAAGGCCATCAGGGCCAGCATGGCTATCCCCGGGGTGTTCTCGCCGGTGAGGATGGGCAATATGGTGCTGGTCGACGGAGGGATGCTCAATAACTTTCCCGTGGATATATGCCGGGCGATGGGCGCCGATATAATAATAGGAGTGAGGGTCTCCAGTACGCTGAGAGGCGATCCCGACGCGCTCAACTCCCTGCCGCAGCTCATAGACCAGCTCATGGGCGTGGTGACGCAGCGCAAGTCCAACGACAACATAGCCTCGTGCGATATCTTCATCGAGCCGGACGTGACCGGATACGGGCCCATGAGTTTCGACAAGGCCAGCATCCGCACCCTGGTGCGCAACGGTTATGCGGCTGCGGACCGGCACAGGGAGGAGCTCCGGGCTCTCAAGGAGATGCTGGACTCCTACGGCCCCTGCGGCAAGCAGCTGCAGGCTCCCCGGGCCAGGAATATGGACAGCGATACCCTGACCGTCAGCTCCATCTCGGTCAGCGGAGTGGGGCTCAAGGACGGGGAGTGGCTGCTGAGGAAGTCCGGACTGCTGAAGAGGAAGAGGATGACCGGCAGGGAGATAGAGAGGGCTGTGGATATGTTTTATGGTATGAATGCATTTTCCAAGATCAGCTATACCCTGCAGCCCGATCCGGCGGACAGTACCTGGCAGGTCAATATAGTGCTGGTTCCCGACGTGCCGCACAACTTCGGTTTCGGTTTCCGCTTTGACTCCCAGGAGGCGGCCGCCATCCTGCTCGGACTGGGCATCAACGAGCAGAAACTGACCGGAGTGAAATTCAATGTCTCCACCCGCCTGAGCTACAATCCCTGGGCCAAGGTGCAGGTCTCGTTCGTGCCCCGCATCATACCGCGCTTCAACATATCCTACTCTTTCCGCAAGGAGGAGACCAACATCACCGACGGCGGGAGGACCTATGCCAACGCCTTGTTCTACAACCAGAAGGTCAAGGCATATTTCTCCGAGTACCACTCCAGGTTCATGACTACGGAACTCGGGCTCAGCTATGAGAACTACATCTACCAGCATTATCTCCAGCCGATTCTCGATGAGGGAGGAATCACGCCAGTGGAGGGGGACGAGACTCTCAGGAACTCGTATCTGGGACTTTATGCACGGTTCCGGTTTGACAGTAAGAACCGCTCATCTTTCGCGACCAAGGGAGTGGACCTGACCCTGGACGGCAGCTGGAGGTTCCATGATTTCAAAGCCTCCGGAGACTTCGGCACGTTCGGGGACGTGACGCTCTCCTTCACCTCGTATATACCGGCATTCGGGGAGAGGCTGGTGATATCCCCGCAGGTGTATTCCAGGTTCCTGATAGGAGGCAGTTATTTCAGGGCCTACAATACGATAATGGGCGGGGTCATGCCCGGGAGGTATGCCTCGCACCAGCTGCCCTTCATAGGCTTCAACCGTCCGGAGATTATGGACAACTCGCTGGTCATCCTCCGCAGCGACTTCCGGGTCAATGTCTACGGCAAGCACTATGTCACCGGTATGGTCAACTATGCCAGGGAGTCTGACGGGGTGCAGAATTTCTTCGCGTCCCGGCATCAGCTCGACGACGGCCGCATGAGCGCCGGCAACTGGTGGGGCTTCGGAGTGCGGTATTCGTACGACCTGCCGATAGGACCCGTGGACGTGGATTTCTCCTGGTCGGACCTGACTAAGAAAATGGGTGTGTATGTCAGCCTCGGATATTACTTCTGACGTCCTTTTCAACCGTATGGCCTGGCTGTGCTCCCGGCGGGAATACTGCAGCCGCGGTGTCCTGGACCTGCTGCGCCGCAAGGGCGTGACGGATGAGGATGCCGCTGCCGTGCTGGAGCGCCTGCGCTCGGATCGGTATGTCGACGATGCCCGCTATGCCCGTGCTTTTGCCAGAGACAAGGCTCATCTGGCCGGATGGGGCCCCAGGAAGATAGCATTTGCCCTGAGCACCAAGGGTATTGCCTCTGATGCCGTGAAGGCTGCGCTGGAGGAGGTGGATGAGGGGGAGAGTGCCCGCCGCATGCGGGAGGTCGTTGAGGTAAAATGGCGGAGTGTCAGGGCCACCACTACCTTCGAACGGCGGCAGAAGGTCCTGCGCTTCGCTCTTTCCCGCGGGTACAGTTATGAGGCAGTGACGGAAGTTCTGGATTCTTTGGAGGAGTAATTGGAAAAATTACTAACTTTGTAGTTTGTAAAACAAACACTAACCTTTAAGAAAGATGTCTACAACTCAAACCGTGAAGAAGAACTATGCGCTCCCCATCGCAATGATGTACCTGCTGTTCTTCATGATCGCCTTCGTGACCAATCTCTGCAACCCGATGGCGGTAATCGTGAAAAATCAATTTGAAGTATCCAACGCCATGGCCCAGCTCGGCAACGCGGCCAATTTCATCGCCTACGCCGTGATGGGTATCCCCGCCGGCATACTCCTCAAGAGGATAGGCTATAAGAAGACAGCTCTGACAGCCATCGCCGTGGGCTTCCTCGGAGTATTCCTGCAGTATGTGTCCGGTTGGAATGCCGTTCAGAGCTATGGTGTATATCTCGCAGGAGCCTTCATCGCCGGATTCTGCATGTGTATGCTGAACACTGTAGTGAACCCTATGCTGAATACCCTCGGAGGAGGCGGCAAGAAAGGCAACCAGCTGATTCAGTTCGGCGGCGTGGGCAACTCCCTGGCGGCTACTTTCGTGACTATCTTCGTGGGTGCCCTCGTGGGAGATGCCTCCAAGGCGCAGATATCCGATGCCACCCCGGCCCTGTTCATCGCACTTGGTATTTTTCTGCTGGTGTTCATCGTGCTGTCCTTCGTCAGGATCCCCGAGCCTGAGCTCGATAAAGCCTCGGAGGCGGCTGAGAAACCGGCCGTGCCTTCTGCCGGCAAGCGTTACAGCGCATTTTCCTTCCGTCACTTCAATCTGGGTATCATTGCTATCTTCCTTTATTTGGGGGTTGAGGTGGGTATCCCTACCTATGTGCTCCAGTACCTGTCTACAGCCACTGACGCAGCTACTCCCGGTTTCGGAATGGACTCCGGTGTGGCCGCTTCCATCGCGGGCGTATTCTGGCTGATGATGCTCATAGGCCGTCTGTGCGGAGGTCTGCTGGGAGGACGTTTCTCCAGCCGGGCACAGATACTTTTCGTCTCTTCGGTCTGCATCCTGTTCATCGTCCTGGGCATGCTGCTGCCGACTACCTCCACCGTGCGCTTCTTCGGTTTCGAGGGCTCTACCGGACATTTCGTATCGGCTGATATACCCGTCGGCATGATGCTGCTCGTGCTTTGTGGTCTGTGCACCTCGGTATGCTGGGGCGGTATCTTCAACATGGCCGTCGAGGGACTTGGCAAATATACATCAGTAGCTTCCGGCATGTTCATGACAATGGTCTGCGGCGGCGGTATCCTCATCCCGCTCCAGGGCGCCATAGCCGACATCTCCGGCTCCTTCCTGGTCAGCTTCCTGGTACCTCTGGTATGCGCTGTCTATATTCTTTTCTATGCGCTGGTGGGCTATAAAAATGTCAATAAAGATATTGTAACAGAATAAATACTTGGTAATTATGGCAAAACAGGCACTGGTAATGGGTATCGACGTGGGCGGTCAGTCCACCAAGCTCGGCGTAGTCGATGCCCGAGGCAACATCTTGTATCAGAGTGTAATATCCTCTCTCCAGAGGGAACTGTCCACTTATGTGGACGATCTGACCACGGCCATCAAGGACCTTATCAAGAAGGCCGAGAATGACGGTGAGGTGAAGGGTATCGGTATCGGAGCCCCGAACGGCAACTACTACAAGGGCACCATCGAGTTCGCTCCCAACCTCAAGTGGGCGTACGACGAGAACGACAAACCGATGGTCATCTTCTTCGCCAAGATGATCAAGGACATAGTCGGCATCCCCGTGGCCATCACCAACGATGCCAATGCTGCGGCTGTCGGCGAGATGACCTACGGCATAGCCAAGGGCATGAAGGATTTCATCATGATTACCCTCGGAACAGGTGTCGGCAGCGGCATAGTGATAGGCGGCAATATCGTCTACGGCCATGACGGCTTCGCAGGCGAGCTCGGCCACACTATCATCATGCGCGGCGGCAGACAGTGCAACTGCGGCCGCAAGGGCTGTCTGGAGACCTACACCTCGGCTACCGGCGTGGCCCGCACTGCCCGTGAATTCCTCGCCGAGCGCAAGGACAAGAGCCTGCTGAGGTCCCTCGATCCCGAGAAGATTACGTCCAAGGACATCTACGACGCCGCCACCAAGGGTGACAAACTGGCCATCGAGATATTCCACTACACCGGCCGCATCATGGGAGAGGCCTTCGCCAACTTCGTGGCATTCAGTGCTCCCGAAGCCATCATCCTCTTCGGAGGCCTGGCCCGCTCGAAGGAGTTCCTGACCGAGTCCATCCTCGACGCCATGAACGAGAACCTGCTGGATGTCTGGAAAGGCAAGATCCGCCTCCTGTACTCCACCCTGAAGGACTCCGACGCCGCCATCCTCGGCGCCTCGGCCCTTGCCTGGGAGCTGTAAGACTTACGAAGCGGAGCCGGCTTCCATGAGGAATGACTTCATGAAGGCGTTGAGGTCTCCGTCGAGAACGCCCTGCGTATCGGAAGTCTCATATCCGGTGCGCAGGTCTTTTACCATCTTGTAGGGGTGCAGGACGTAGCTGCGGATCTGGGAGCCCCATTCGATTTTCTTTTTCTTGCCTTCGAGCTCGGCCTGCTTTTCCTGGCGCTTCTTGAGCTCCAGGTCGTAGAGGTGCGACTTGAGGATGCGCAGGGCCCGCTGCCTGTTGTCGAGCTGGGAGCGGGTCTCGGTGTTCTCTACCACGATGCCGGTGGGGATGTGGCGCACGCGGACGCCGGTCTCGACCTTGTTGACGTTCTGGCCGCCGGCTCCGGACGAGCGGTAGGTGTCCCACTCGAGGTCGGCCGGGTTGATCTCTATCTCGATGGTGTCGTCCACGAGAGGGTAGACGAAGACGGAGGAGAATGTCGTCTGCCGTTTGCCCTGGGCGTTGAACGGGGAGATGCGCACCAGGCGGTGTACTCCGCTCTCGCCCTTGAGATAGCCGAATGCGTAGTCCCCCTCGAACTCGATGGTCACCGACTTGATGCCGGCCTCGTCCCCCTCGATGAGGTCGCTGACCGCCACCTTGTAGCCGTTGCGCTCGCCCCAGCGGACGTACATGCGCATGAGCATGGCCGACCAGTCGTTGCTCTCGGTGCCGCCGGCTCCCGAATTGATCTTGAGGATGGCCCCGAGATTGTCCCCCTCCTCGCCGAGCATATTGCGCAGCTCCAGGTCCTCGACCTTCCCGGTGAGGGCTTCGAACTGGGCGTCGGCGTCCTGCTGGGCGGACTCGTCCTCCCGGGCAAATTCCAGGAGAACCTCCAGGTCCTCGTCCATTTTCCTGAGTTCATCGTAGGCGTCGGTCCAGAATTTCACGCCCGACATTTTCTTAAGAAATGCCTCGGCCTCCTTCGGGTCGTCCCAGAATCCGGGCCCGGCACTGTGCTGCTGCATCTGAGCTACCTGCTCCTTCTTCGCAGCGATGTCAAAGACACCTCCCCAGCGTATCGATACGCTGACGCAAGTCTCTCACCTGTTCTGTGGTAATCATCTTCCGTGGTTATTTGGTTAGTCGTAAATGTTTCCGTGCGCAAATATAGCAATTCCCGGCAAAAAGAAAAGGCTGCCGGAAAGGCAGCCTTAAGTGTGAGTGTCAGCGCAGCACTAATAATTCTCCTTCTTGGGCTCGAAGTAGGCCTGAGGATGCTGGCAGGCGGGGCATTTCTGCGGAGCTTTCTTGCCCTTGTGAACGTAACCGCAGTTGCGGCACTGCCAGTAGATCTCGCCGTCGCGCTCGAAGAAGCGGCCACTCTCGACTCTTTCGAGGAGCTTGCGGTAACGGGCCTCGTGCTCGGCCTCGACGCGGGCAATCATCTCGAAGGCTACTGCGATCTCGGTGAAGCCTTCCTCGCGGGCTACCTTGGCAGCCTCGGGATAGAGGACTGTCCACTCCTCGTTCTCGCCCTCGGCTGCTGCGCGAAGGTTCTCGAGTGTGGTGGAGATGATGCCGGCGGGGTAGGTGGAGGTGATCTCTACCATGCCGCCCTCGAGGAATTTGAAGAATTTCTTGGCGTGCTCCTTCTCCTGCTCGGCGGTCTCGAGGAAGATGGCGGCTATCTGCTCATAGCCCTCTTTCTTGGCTACGCTTGCGAAGTAGGTGTAGCGGCCGCGGGCCTGGGACTCACCTGCGAATGAGGCGAGGAGGTTCTTTTCGGTTCTGGTTCCTTTGATTGATGCCATGGTGTAGTATTGTTAAAAGGTGAAAAAATATTAAACTAGGGCAAAGATAGGAAAAATTCTTTAGCGGAAGGTGATGGAATCGGATTTGCGGAAAGTCAAAATTGTCTTATTTTTGCGGCTTGTAATAAATTAAGGTGCAGAATGCAGCAGCAATTACATAACAAATACGCGCTGGTGACCGGAGGCTCCTCCGGTATGGGGCTGGAATATGTGCGGATGCTGGCGCAGCGGGGCTACAACGTGATCATCGTGGCCCTGTTCCAGAACGAGACCGATGCTGTGGCGGCGGAGATGAGGCAGGCCCATCCGGACCTGGATTTTCTGTCGATAGGCATTGACCTCTCTACGGTGGAGGCTCCGAAAAAGGTCTACGACATGGTGAAGGAGCAGCGTCCCAATGCCGAGGTGGAGGTGCTCATCAACAACGCGGGCTTGCTCCATGCCAGGCACTTCCGCAATATCTCACCTGCCCAGGTTTCCTCCATCATTATGGTCCACAATCACGCCACGGCCATGCTGTGCAGTTATTTCATGCCGGCCATGCTGGAGCGTCGGAAAGGCTATGTGATGAACATCTCCTCGCTCGCGGCCTGGTTTCCCTTCCCGTTCCTGACCACCTACGCTTCTACCAAGTCCTTTACCAGGATATTCACCCGTGCCCTCAGGACCGAATGCCGGAAGACAGGAGTGAATGTGTGTTCGATCTATTTCGGCGCGGTGGATACGCCCCTGGTAGGTCTCACACCGAAGTTGAGCCGTATCGCGCGTCATCTTGGAGTGATGATCCGCCCGGAGACAGCGGCCCGCAAGGCATTGAACATGATGTTCCGCGGCCGTAGCGGCAGAATCCCCGGACTGGTCAACAAGATAGCCTGGCTCGTGGCCCCTTTGCTGAGGCCCTCCCTTATAGGTCCGATAGAGCGGAAGGTTACCCGTAAGTGGAATCTGAAGTAGGTGCCGGACAAGGAGGACAGGAGTCGGAAAAGAAAAGACAGGAATGATGACCGGCAAGGAGTTCAGAACGCGCAGCTGGGCGGCGGTAAAAAGATGCCTGCCCTCCACTAAGAAGACGGCCCTGTGGATGGTCAAGATCACGGTGGCGGTCTCCTTCGCCATCATGCTGCTGGGGCATTTCGGAGTGATAGAGTGGATATCGAAGGTCCTCTCGCCGGTTTTCATCCACTTCGGCCTGCCCGGTGAGGCCGCCCTGGCCTACGTCTCCGGCTATTTCGTGAATATGTACTCGGCCATAGCCGCCTCGGTCACCCTGGACCTCGATCCGAGGGCCATGACGATAATGGGCGTAATGGCTCTTTGTTCTCATAACATGATAGTAGAGAGCGCGGTACAGCATAAAACGGGCAGCTCCACCCTCCGGGTTGTGCTGGTCCGGACACTTTCGGGAATAATTCTTGCATATCTGCTGAACATAATCCTTCCGGGAGAGGCTCCGGCCGCGGGAGGGGCAGTGCAGGGTGCTGCGGTCCACGAGTTCGGGACAGAACTGACGGACTGGCTCAGGAATACCGCGGTGCTTGTGCCCAAGATGCTGATAATCATCTTCGCGCTCAACATCCTGCAGGCGATGATGGCCGAGTTCGGCATCATCCGCGCCATCTCCAGGGCCCTGCGTCCGGTGATGCATGTCTTCGGCCTATCGTCGCGCTGTGCTGTCCTCTGGATCATCGCCAACACCCTTGGCCTGGCCTACGGGGCTGCGGCGATGATAGACGAGGCCTCGAACGGTAAGCTCCGCAAGGAGGACATAGACGGGTTGAATATGCATATCGGCATAAGCCACAGTAACTTGGAGGATGTGATCCTCCTGGCTTCGGTAGGCGCCGTGTGGTGGGTGCTCCTGCTCTCGAGATGGGTGTGGGCGATAATGTTGGTGTGGGGCTACAGATTGGAAGTATACATTAGAAAGAAATATTGTATCTTTGTAAGATGATGAGGAATTTGATAAAGAAACCGGCACTGCTGCTGGCTGCGTCCCTGGCGGCGCTTATGACCCTGTCCTGCAAAAGCCAGTATGAGCTTATGCTGGAAAGCAATGATGTCCCTGCAAAATACAGGATGGCGTTCGATCTTTTCGATGCGGGCAAGTATTCGAAGGCCGCTTCGATGTTCGAGTCGCTGAAGATAGCCGTAAGAGGTACTCTCCAGGATGACACCGTCCAGTATTATACAGCTTATTCTCACTATTGTTTCGGGGACATGACCGCGGCAGAGCAGGCTTTCGACACATTCATCAGTACGTTCCCCCGCAGTCCTTTCGTGGACAAGGCCCGTTTCATGTATCTGGACTGCCTGTATCAGGGCACGTACCGGTACGAGCTGGACCAGACTCCTACATTCAAGGCTCTGTCCGCCATCTCGGAGTATCTGATCGACTATCCGGACAACGACTACACTCCTCAGTGTAACGCCATGATCGAGGACCTGGAGGAAAGACTCGACCGGAAGGAGTATGAGTCGGCCAAACTGTACTATACGATAGAGGATTACAAGGCAGCCCACTACGCGCTGAAACTGGTGCTCAAGGAGGACGCCTCCAACCAGTACCGTGAGGACATCATGTACTATACGGCCCTTTCCGCCTACAAGTACGCCTACAACAGCATTCCCGAGAAACAGAGGGAAAGGTATGTGACGTTTACGGACGACTACTTCTCTTTCGTGAGCGAGTATCCCGAGTCCAGATACCGCAAGGAACTGGACGGACTGGCCAACAGGGCTCAGAACTTCTTGAACAGGAAATAACGGAATAATAGATAAATAACCATGGAAATCAAACAGGTACCTACAAACACCATTACCCGCAACCTCTCCGAGCTGGCAAAGCCCACAGGCAACATCTACGAGACCGTGATGATCATCGCCAAGAGAGCCAACCAGATATCGGCGAATGTAAAGCAGGAGCTCAGCCAGAAGCTCGAGGAGTTTTCCAACTACGCCGATACCCTCGAGGAGACTTTCGAGAACCGCGAGCAGATAGAGATCTCCAAGCACTACGAGCGTCTGCCCAAGCCGACCCTCGTAGCCATCGAGGAGTTCCGCAACAACGAGATCTACTACCGCAAGGTAGATGACCGGCAGTAGTCTCCAAAGCCCGGTACCACATCATGCTGCTCAAGGGCAAACACATACTTCTGGGCATCACGGGGAGCATTGCGGCCTATAAGGCGGCATATCTCACCCGTCTGCTGGTCAGGGAAGGCGCCGAGGTCAAGGTCATCATGACGGCCGCGGCCAAGCAGTTCATTACCCCCCTGACCATGGCGACCCTGTCCCGCAACCCTATCCTGGTGGAGTTCTTCGACCCCGAGAACGGCCAGTGGAACAGTCATGTCTCCCTCGGCATCTGGGCCGATCTCTACCTGATTGCCCCGGCTTCGGCCAACACCCTCTCGAAGATGGCCCACGGCATAGCCGACAATCTGCTGCTGACGACATATCTCTCGGCCCGCTGCCCGGTAATGGCGGCGCCGGCCATGGACCTGGACATGTACGCTCATCCCGCTACCCAGGAGTCACTCAGGATTCTCAGGGACAGGGGTGTGAGTATCGTCGAGGCTGCCTCCGGAGAGCTGGCCAGCGGACTGGAGGGCAAGGGCAGGATGGAGGAACCGGAAAAAATACTGGAGCATGTCGTAAAAATGCTGGGGGCATCCCTCCCGGCGCAGACCCTCGCAGGACGCAGGGCCGTGGTCACCTCAGGCCCCACCCGCGAGGCCATTGACCCCGTCCGCTTCATCTCGAACCACTCCTCCGGGAAAATGGCTTCCGCAATAGCCGACGAACTCTCCCGCCGCGGCGCTCAGGTGACGGTGGTCTCCGGTCCTGCCGCAGTCTATCCCTCGCACCCCGGGGTGGAGGTAAGGAAGGTGGTCTCGGCAGAGGAAATGTACCGGGCCGCAGTCGAGGAATACGGCAGAGGCTGCGACATCACCGTGCTCTGTGCGGCGGTGGCGGACTTCACCCCGGCATCGCCCAGTGACACCAAGATCAAGAAGGACGGCAGCCGCATGACCCTCGAGCTGCTGCCCACCAAGGACATAGCGGCGGCCATAGGCTCGTCCCGCCGTCCGGACGGAGTCATAGCCGGCTTCGCCCTGGAGACGGACAACGCCCGCGATAACGCGCTCTCCAAGCTCCGCCGCAAGAACATGGACATGATAGTCCTCAATTCCATGCGGGATCCCGGAGCCGGTTTCGGCGTGGACACCAACAAGGTCACCGTCTTCCGCCGCGACGGCAGCTCCCAGGACATTCCCCTGGCCTCCAAGCGGGAAGTGGCCTCCGCCATAGTCGACAACATCGAAAAACTGCTGGAGGGAGGATGCTGACCCGTCTTTCCATATCCAATTACGCCCTGATTTCATCCCTGGACATCACATTCCCGGACGGCCTGGTCATCATCACCGGCGAGACGGGTGCCGGAAAATCCATTCTCCTGGGCGCCCTCTCCCTTATCCTGGGCCGCCGCGCCGATTCCTCTGTGTTCAGTGACAATACCCGCAACTGCGTAGTCGAGGCCGAGTTCCGTGACGGGAAGACAGGAGAGGAATACATTCTCCGCCGCGTCATTACCCCGGCCGGCCGCTCCCGCTCCTTTCTGAACGACGAGCCGGTTTCCCTGGCCGACCTCTCGGCCATTTCATCCCGGATCATCGATATACACGAGCAGCACCAGCATCTGCTCCTTACCGATCCGGACTTCCGCCTGGGAGTGATAGATCACTTCGCCGGTACGGCACCGCTGCTGGAGGAATACAGAAGGATATACGGGGAGTATGAGTCCAAGGACAATGAGATAAAATCCCTGGAGGCCTCCATCGCCGAGTCGGAACGGGATGCCGAGTACCGCAGGTCCCAGCTGGACCGGCTTCAGGAGGCCAGGCTGGTCTCGGGGGAAATGGAGGCTCTGGAGGCGGAGCAGAAGGCCCTGGCCCATGCGGAGGATATCCGCGGCGGGCTCGAGTCGGCCTATTCTTCCCTCAACCCTGAGGAACTTTCAGTGGCTCAGTTGCTCAAGGACGCGTCAGCGCGTCTTTCCAAATACTCTTCATACGACTCCCGCCTGCAGCCTCTGGCTGACCGCCTGGACTCCTGCAGGATAGAAGTCTCGGACATAGAACGGGAGATAGAGGACATATCCTCCGGCATAACCGTATCACCGGAGCGGCTGGAAGCGGTGGAGGAACGTATGTCCCTGATATATTCTCTCCAGAGAAAATACGGCTGCGACAGCGTGGATGCCCTGATCGCGCTCCGCGACAGCCTGGCGTCTTCCCTGGACAGTACGGAGGAGCGTCAGGAGCGGTTGGCAGCCATGAAAGAGGAACTGAAGAAATTGGAAACAGAACGCCGCCGGCTGGCGGACAGACTTTCAGAGCAGAGGCGCGGGGCCTGCGGGGCTCTTTCTGAAGAGCTCCAGGCTGATATCCGTTCCCTGGAGATGCCGCATGCGGTGTTCCAGGCGGTCGTCACTCCGAAGGAAAGGCTCACGGCCTCTGGAGGGGATACCCTGGATTTTCTATTTTCAGCCAACGGGGCATCCACCCTCAGGGATATCTCCAAGGTGGCCTCGGGAGGAGAGCTGTCCAGGGTGATGCTCTCGCTCAAAGGGCTGCTGGCCAGGTATACGTCACTGCCTACGATGATATTTGACGAGATAGATACCGGTGTGTCCGGAAGGGTGGCGGACAAGATGGGAGACATGATAGGCCGGATGGGGGAGAGGATGCAGATATTCGCCATCACCCATCTGCCTCAGATTGCCTCCAAGAAGGGGACACATTACCTGGTCTACAAGGAATTTGCTGCTGACGGCAGTGCAAGCACCGGCATACGCAGGATAGACGGCGAGGACAGGGTGGAGGAAGTGGCCCGTATGCTCAGCGGCTCGGAACTGACCCCGGCCGCGGTGGAGAATGCCCGGGAACTGCTCTCCAAGGCCGGCAACTGATGCGTACAGGATACTACAACATAATATAAAAGACAGATCTATGGAAAGAACCCAGCGACTGGACCTTCTGCGCAAGGTCCTGGCCGAGGATGATATCTCGGCGATGATAATTCCCTCAACCGACCCTCATTTCGGAGAGTATATCCCTGAGCATTACAAGATACTTGAATGGCTTTCCGGCTTTACCGGAGAGGCGGCCACCCTCGTCGTGACCCAGAAGGAAGCGGCCCTTTGGGTCGATTCCCGTTTCTTCATACAGGCGGCCAGGCAGCTTGAAGGCTCTGGCATAGAGATGATGAAGCTCCGTGTGGAGGGGACTCCCTCCATTCCTCAGTGGATCAAGGAGCATCTTTCCGACGAGGATATTGTCGCCATGGACGAGGACCTGTTCTCGTATGCCGAGTACCAGAGTATGCTGGACTCCCTTTCTCCCCTCAACGTGACTCTTATAGAGGACCCTTTCGACCGGATCTGGAAGGACAGGCCGGCCCTGCAGTTCAACCCCGTACGTTTTGTCCCTGAAAGCATCAGCGGAGAGAGCGTATCCTCGAAACACCGCCGTCTGGTGGAGAAACTGGACATGTCCCTGCCGTTCGCCTACATAGTCACCAGTATGGACGAGGTGGCCTGGCTGTGCAACATCCGCGGTACGGACATCGAGTACAATCCTCTGCCGCTGTCCTATGCGGTCGTTACTCCTGAATGTGTAACCCTTTTCCTGCGTCAGGAGATGCTGGAGCATGAGGCTATGTCTGCCCTGCTCAAGGAGGGCGTGATACTGAAGGACTACGAGGAATTCGGCCGCTTCCTGAAATCCCTTCCGAAGGACTGTGTCCGTATCTTCTCGTCGGGCAGGATTACAGCCAAGTACTTCTTCGCCGCCATGGACAATATTCATCAGAGGGCTCCGTTCCGGCCCTATATCGCGGATCCCGTGACCGGAGGTGCGCTCAATATGATGAAGGCCATAAAGAATCCCACGGAGGTGGAGGGCTACCGCCGTGCATTCATAGAGGACGCCAGGGCTCTGATGAAGGTCATTGACTGGGTGAAGGAAAATGCCGGCAGCGGCATCACCGAATACGATGTGGCCATGAAGCTTATCGAGGTGCGCAGTGAGTGCCCCGACTATATGGGAGAGAGCTTCCCTGCCATCGTGGGATTCGGAGCCAATGCGGCCCTGCCCCACTATGCCCCTACGGAGGAGGACAGTTCGGTTATACGCCCTGAGGGATTTCTGCTCATAGATACAGGCGCCCAGTATACCTACGGTACTACGGACACCACCCGCACCATACCTCTGGGACCGCTGACGCAGACTCAGAAGAACGACTATACGGTGGCGCTGAAAGGTATGATAGACCTGAGCATGGCTGTGTTCTACAAGGGTATGCGCGGCTGTCTGCTCGATATCCTGGCCAGGGGGCCCATTATGAAGGCCGGAAGGATGTACTGGCACGGCACCTGTCACGGCATAGGCCACAATCTCTGTGTCCATGAGGGACCTCAGAGCGTGAGAATGGAAGAGAATCCCGTGGCTCTTGCGGAGGGAATGGTGATGTCCAACGAGCCTGCCCTCTATGTCGAGGGAGAGTACGGCATCCGTCACGAGAACGCCGTACTGGTAGTGCCGCATGAGAAGAACAGCTACGGGGAATTCCTGGCATTCGAGACACTGACTGTGACGCCTGTCGACATGTCCCCGGTCAATTACGACCTGCTGGACAATGAGGAAAGGGCATGGATCGAAGCCTACAACAAACGGGCTGAGACGATGCTGTAGACACTACTCTTCGAGGACCTGCCACCCGGTGGTGAAGCAGATGTCCTTGAAGGCGCAGTTGATATATCCCGAGCCGGGACCGGCAGGAAGGAAGAGCACATCCGACTGAAGGAGGCTCTTCCTTTCGTTTATTATGGCCTCCGGGAAGTTTCTGCCCCAGGTATTCATGGCCTCGACGAAGAAGGTCAGGATGTCGTAGCCCTGGAACGAGAATGACGTGGGCTCAGTGTTGAATGCTGCTCTGTACTTGTTTATGAAGTCCATTGCGGCCTCTGTGCTGTAGTCGATGTGGTAGGACATGGCCAGGCGGAGGTCCAGGGCGTGGAAGTAGTTGAGCTCCACTGTCTCGAAACTTTTCCACCGGCTCATTCCGTAGACGTCGATGTTGTAACCCATACCGCTCTTGATGAGGTTGAGATTACGCAGGGCGTCGGTGATGAAGGCCTCGCTCATCGACGGTATGATCACTTTGTTGAGCAGCATCGAGTCCAGGGACATGCTCATGAGAGTGTCTATGCCGCGTCCGCTGAGGAAGTCGTATTTGAAAGTGCTGTACTCTATCCCGCGCTCGGCCAGTCCCGTCATAGTCTGGACCACGAGGTCTGAATTCTCATATCCCTGTTCGTAGATGACGGTGATGGACTCTGTGGTGTCAGCGTCCGGACGGGTGGCGGCTATCTTGTCCAGCTGGTGGGACAGGGCCAGGTCCGACTGGGGAGGGAAGAGATAGAAATAGGGATTGCCCTGCGCCAGGTCTGCTGTTTTCAGGTCCAGGGGGGATACTACAGGAACCCTCTCCCTGCGGGCCCATCCGGCGATGGGCTGCATGTCTCTCTCCGAGACCGGGCCTATGATCAGCTCGCTGCCGCGGAGCACGTTGTCGGCCACCAGTTCCCAGGCACTTCCGTATCTGTTCAGGTCCACAACATTGAGGACAAAGTTGGAGAACATGCCTTTCTCCTTCAGATCCGCCATCGCTATCAGTGTTCCGGCATAGAAGTCGGCAGTGTAGGAATTGAGGCTCTCCGTAGAGCGGTCAGCATTGAACGGCAGTACCAGTGAGATGGTGTAAGGCCCTTTGTCGTAGGGGGCTCCCGGAGCGAAAGGCTGCCTCTCCTCCATGATTGTCAGATCCTCATGTCTGTCCATGACATCGTCGTCCTGAGCCTCTTCCTGTCTCTCCAAGGGAACGGCAGCAGCCATGTTCTCCATGAACTCCGCGTCAGGTATCAGTATGGAGCGGATGCGCTTGCCGGAGTCAGGGTCTATGCCGTTGAGGGCGATGATGGCCTCTGTGGTGACATTGAACTTGACGGCCACGTCGTCCAGGGTCTCGTACCATTTTACATTGTACTTCTTGTATTTCTTCTGCTTTGCGGCCCTGGTCTTTCCGGCGGGGACGGTCTTCCTGTCATCGGCGCGTACCTCAGAATCGGCCGGTACGGAGCTCTCCGCCGTAACCTTGACTGCGGGAACGGCTGTATCCGCGGCTGCATCCGTCCGGGCGGGGAGTTCCGGGATGTAGAGCAGCATGCCGGCCTTCAGCCCTTCGGACAGGGACGGGTTTGCAGCCTTGATAGCGTCTATGTCTACACCGTAGGCTTTCGAGATGGAATACAGGGTGTGGCCCTTCAGCACTTTGTGGAGGTAGTAGACGGTGCCCTTGACATTGACCTTGTCGGCGGATATCTCCACGGGGGTGGCCACGAATTCCTGGGCGCCGGCTCTCACGGCGGCCGGAGCTGCGAGCATCAGGCCCAGCAGGACGGTCAGCAGCAGTCTCATACCAGTCGGGCGAGAGTGTTGTTGATGTTGGCCTCGATACGGGCGTAGGGATCCTCTCCGTATTCGGCGGGCACGAACTTCTTTCCGGTGATGTGCTCGAAGAGCTCTATGTAGCGGTCGGAGATGCTGCCTACGATCTCATCGGTCATCTCGGGTACCTGCTGTCCGGCCTGGCCGCTGAACCCGTTGGCCATCAGCCACTCACGGACAAACTCCTTGGAGAGCTGCCTCTGGGGCTCGCCCTTGGCGAAGCGCTCCTCGTAGCCGTCCGCGTAGAAGTAGCGGGATGAGTCGGGGGTATGTATCTCGTCGATGAGGTAGAGTTCTCCGTCCCTCTTGCCGAACTCGTACTTGGTGTCCACGAGTATCAGACCGCGCTGGGCGGCCATCTCGGTGCCTCTCTGGAAGAGTCTGAGGGCATAGTCCTCGAGCTTGGCGTAGTCTTCGGCTGATACCAGACCGCGGCGGATGATCTCCTCCTTGGAGATGTCCTCGTCGTGGGTGCCTATCTCGGCCTTGGTGGTCGGGGTGATGATGGGGTGCTCGAACTTCTGGTGCTCGCGCATGCCGTCGGGGATGGGAACGCCGCAGATCTCGCGGGCTCCGTTCTTGTAAGCCCTCCACGAGCTGCCGGTCAGGTAGCCCCTGACAATCATCTCTATGGGCAGACCCTGGCACTTGTAGCCTACGGTCACCATGGGATCGGGCGAGGCTATCTTCCAGTTCTGTACGATGTCGGCTGTGGCATCCAGGAACATGGAGGCTATCTGGTTGAGCACTTGTCCCTTATAAGGTATTCCCTTGGGCAGGATGACGTCGAATGCCGAAATCCTGTCAGTAGCTATCATCGCGATGTAGCGGTCGTCGATAGTGTAGACGTCGCGGACTTTCCCCTCGTACTTGCCCGTCTGATGGCTGAAACTGAATGCGGTCTGTGTAATTGCTTTCATGGTGTATGGTGTTTTATTATAGACTATTGTAAAAATCCAGCAGGTTCGAGCAGAATCTCTTCCACGAGAGTCTGTCCTTCTCCCCGGCTATGGCCTCCAGGCATCCGCTGCGGATACTGTCGTCGGAGAAATACCTGATGACGGCTTCCCGTACTGCCTCCGGGCTGATGCTGTCTGTTACAATTCCCGTGCCCGAGTCTCCTATCATCTCCTTCAGGCCGCCGACCGAGGTGGTGACCATCGGGAGGTCAAAGTGGTAGGCTATGGAGCTGATGCCGCTCTGGGTCGCCGAGCGGTAGGGGAGGACGCAGAGGTCCGCGGCACAGAAGAAGGGAGCCACCTCGCTGTCGCTAATGAATCGGTCGAAAAGGTGGATGCGGCTGCGGTTGGGACTGGCCTCAATCAGTCTGGCGTATGGCTCGAAGGAACCGTAGGGCTCTCCTGCGATGACCAGCTGGTAGCTGTCGTCCAGGGTGGAGAAGGCCTCCAGGAGTATGTCCAGCCCCTTGTACTCGCGTATGAGTCCGAAGAACAGCAGTGTCTTCTTTCCGGGGTCTATGCCCAGGATCCGGCAGGCCTGCTCCCTCGGGACCTTCTCTCCGAAGTTGGAGTATATCGGGTGGGGGGAGACGATGTGGCGGGCGTCCGGCTTCAGGCGCAGGAGGTCGTCGCGTACAGCATTGCACAGTACGACGAAACCGTCGTGACCATTTATATAATAGGTAGTCAGCGGACGGTCGAAGAAATGGTGCTCGTGCGGTATGACGTTGTCGAGTATCGAGATGACCTTGCATCCGGGGGCCATGTGCCTGGCCACGTATCCCTGGGACGGGGCAAAGTACGGCATCCAGTATCTCATCAGCAGCAGGTCCGGCTTCCATGCGCGGATGGTCCTGGCCGTGGAGATGTAGGACAGCGGATTGGCCGTGTCCAGTACGCGGGATGTCTCAAAGGGAGGACGGCTGCCGTCCTCGATGTACTGGGTCTTGCCCGGGAAGAGGAACTCCGGATACTGTCTCTTGAAATTGAACGCTCCTACCGTGCATCTCCCCGCCAGTTCCTGATACAGGGATGTGTTGAACTGGGAGATGCCTCCGCGGTAGGGAGGAAAGCACGATAGGATGGCGATTCTCAAAGTGGGTTATTTGTTTCTGTTCTCGATATATTCAGCGTTGAGGCCGTTCAGAATCTCCTGAGTGATGTCCAGACCGGAGTTTCCGTTGATGACGGTAGTAGTGGCGGTAGTGGTGGTCAGGATGAGGGAGTACTGTTTCTGTTTGTTGTACTCCGCTACGTATGTGGTGATGGCGTCCATGACCTTGTTGAGCATCACGCTCTCCTCCTCGGCCATCTCCATCTGTTTCTGCTGGGTGAGGTTTCTCAGGTCCTGGTCGCGCTGGGCGAGGTCATTGTTCATGCTCTCGGCCTGTGAGCGGGTCAGCAGGCCTTTCTGCATCTTCTCCTGGAAGCTCTTGATGTCGTTCTCCAGTGCACGTCCCTGCTTGTTGATATCGTTTTCTATCGCATTGAGCTTGCCCTGCAGTTCCGAACGGAGGTCGTTGTACATATCATACTGATTGACAAGGGTGTCCAGATTGATGTAGACGATGTCTCCCTTGGTGGCCGTGACGCTTTCGCTTCCAGCAGCCGTAGTCTGGGATGCTTTGCCGTTGTCAGTAAAATGCAGCACGAACAGAGCCGCTACTGCGAGTACAAGTACGATGTTGACGATAAGATTGACTTTCTTCATATCAGTTAATAGTTGGAGTAATTTGTAAATTTCAAAAAACACACAAAATTATATAATATCTGCTTTTTTTTAAAATAAAATCGCAATATTTGCAACCGGATTTTACGTTTCTAACACTTGGAAAATGCATTTCGCCCTATATGGCCGGAAGTTCGGTCCGGATGCTGAAGGAAAGATAAGAGTATTGCTGGAGCACCTCGCCCGCAAGGGCGTGAGGGTGACCTGCTGCTCTGCCCTGGCCTCCTCTGTACGGGAGTACGGCATGGACGCACTGGCCGGGGAGGAGGAGTTCTCAAGTGCCGGTGACCTGCCGAAGGACGTGGATATTTTCCTGTCCCTTGGAGGAGACGGAACTTTCCTGAACTCTCTTACCATAGTGGGTGACAGCGGAATACCTGTGGCCGGCATCAATTTCGGGAGGCTGGGCTTCCTGACCTCCGCCGGAAGCGGGGACTCCGGCTGCGGGATAGTGGACAGGATGGTGGCGGGTGAATACAGTGTGCAGAAGCGCAGTCTGCTGGAGGTCTCCTACGACGGACGGCCTCCGGAATTTTACCCCTATGCACTCAATGAGACAGCTATCCAGCGCTCCGAGCCGTACATGATAGGCATCGAGGTGCTGATAGACGGAATGAGGATACCCACGTACTGGGCCGACGGACTGCTGATCGCTACCCCTACAGGGTCTACGGCGTATTCGCTCAGTGTAGGCGGTCCTGTGGTGGTGCCGGACTCCTCGGTATTCATAATCACCCCTATGGCTCCACATAACCTCAATGTCCGTCCGCTGATAGTGCCCGACACCTCGGTAATGGAGGTGATAATCCGCTCCGAGGGGCACAGGACCATCATCTCCGCGGACAACCGTTCTTCCGGGATAGGGGAGAACAGCCGCGTGACCGTGCGCAAGGCACCGTTCGGGCTCAACTGTGTGAGTTTCGGACGGGACGCATTCTACGGGGCTCTCAATGAGAAACTGCTGTGGGGTGAGGATCGCAGGAATGAAACAAAGTATGTAAGACTATGATACCGAGACATGTCGCTATAATAATGGATGGAAACGGACGCTGGGCCAGGATGCGCGGCAAGGAGAGGATTTACGGCCATTACGAGGGGACCGAGAGCGTCAGGGCATGCTGTGAGTATGCGGTGGAGGCAGACGTACAGTGGCTGAGCCTCTTCGCTTTCTCAGAAGAGAACTGGAACCGCCCCGATGCCGAGGTTTCCGAACTGATGCACCTGATGGCCAAGTCGATACTCGACGAGCGTCCTACTTTCCGGAAGAACAACATAAGATTTATCGTAGCGGGCAACCGGGCCCGCCTGTCGGATACCCTTAACCGCGAGATAGACGAGGCCATGGCCGAGACGGCTTCCAACACAGGCCTGAATCTGGTGATTTTCCTCAGTTACAGCGGACGCTGGGATATAGAACAGGCTGCGTCCCGGTGGGCTGCTGCCGGAGCGCCGGAAGGCCGTTTCGCCGATTTTCTGGCTACGGCCGGTATCCCTGACCCGGACCTGCTGATCCGGACCAGCGGCGAGCAGCGCATAAGTAATTTCCTGCTCTGGCAATGCGCCTATACCGAATTTTATTTTACTCCGGTGCTTTGGCCCGATTTTCGCAAAACCGAGTTCAGATTGGCTCTTGAAGACTTCGCCTCCCGCCAGAGACGCTTCGGAAAGACCGGCGACCAGATAACCCAAGAAAAGAACGATTCCAAATGATTAACAACGTGAAAAGGATTTTACTCCCTGTTCTGTTGCTGTTTACGGTGTGCAGCTCTTATGCTCAGCAGAATCAGTCCAGTCTGGTGGTGGACTACATGCATCCCCGCAAGTATATCGTCGGGGGCATCAAGGTGGAGGGGATTAAGTATCTTGGAGAGCAGCAGATAATCGCTCTCACCGGCCTTCGCGAAGGCATGGAGGTGACTATCCCGGGAGAACAGATGACCTCGATAGTCCAGAGGATATGGGGACAGAGGCATTTCTCCGATGTTTCCCTCAACATAGACTCGCTCTCATCCGGAGGAGACACCGTGTTCCTGGCCCTGCACCTGCAGGAGAGGCCCAGGGTCTCCAGGTGGAACTTCCAGGGTGTAAAGAACTCCGAGCAGTCGGAACTGCAGGACCGTCTGAGCCTGCGCCGCGGAGTCCCTCTGTCGGACTACGTGCTCCGCTCTTCCGTAGGGATAATCAAGAATTACTATAAGGAGAAGGGATTTATAAACGCGGAGGTGGATATCCTTCAGGAAAACGACACCATAGTCAAGAATGCCGTCCGGGTGACTTTCAAGGTGGACCGCAAGACCAAGGTGAAGATCAAGACCATCACGTTCTCCGGCAACGACCATGTGCCTGAGAGCAAGCTGGTGGGGTCGATGGCCAAGACCCGCGACATGCGCATAAGGAACCTGTTCAAGTCAAAGAAATTCAACGAGAAGGAGTATGACAACGACAAGCAGTCCCTCATAAGCGCGTTCAACGAGGCCGGATACAGGGACGCCCGTATCGTCAAGGATTCCATATATTATATAGAGGAGGACCGTCTGGGCATAGACTTCGTCATCGACGAGGGGCAGAGGTACTACTTCCGCAATATCACGTGGACAGGCAACTCCCTCTATACGGCTGACCAGCTCAATGCCGTGCTGATGATCAAGAAGGGAGATGTGTATGATGTGGTGAATCTCCAGAAGAGGCTTTTCGGAGATCCCAAGAAAGAGTTCATGGATATCCATACGCTGTACGCTGACCAGGGTTACATATTCTTCAATATCGTTCCGGTGGAGACCAATATCGTGGGGGACTCCGTGGATGTCGAGCTCCGCATGGTGGAAGGCAAGCCCGCGACGTTCAACAAGATCATCGTCAGTGGAAACACCATCACCAACGAGAAGGTGGTCCGCCGCCAGATATTCACAAAGCCAGGATACCTGTACAGTCAGTCCATGCTTGAGCGCTCTCTCAGGGAGATAGCCTCCATGGGCAACTTCGACCCGGAGCAGGCCCTCGACCATACCCGCGGCTACTCTGTCATCCCCAACCAGATAAACAACACGGTGGACATCTCCTACAACGTGGCCGAGAAGCCCAACTCGCAGTTCGAGCTGTCCGGAGGATGGGGCGGATACTCATTCGTCGGAACTGTGGGAGTGAGCTTCAACAACTTCTCCATCAGCCGTCTCTTCAAGAAAGGTGCATGGAGGCCGGTTCCCCTCGGAGACGCCCAGACCCTGTCCCTGAGATTCCAGACCAACGGAACCTACTATACCGCCGGCTCCATCAACTTCATCGAGCCCTGGCTCTTCGGAAAGAAACCTACGTCGTTCAACCTGACCGGATACTATACCCGTCAGACCAATTCCTATTACTGGTACCAGATTCAGAACACCGACGAGTACTACGAGGTGTACGGTATAGCCGCGGCCCTCGGAAGCCGTCTGAAGTGGCCTGACAACTATTTCGTGCTGTATCATGAGCTCAGCTGGCAGACCTACAACCTGCACAACTGGAGATACAACTTCCTGTTCGATACCGGTAAGTCCAACAACATAAGTTACAAGATTACGCTGGCCCGCAACTCCACGGACCAGGCCATCTATCCCCGCGAGGGCTCGGACTTCCAGTTCTCCGTCCAGCTTACTCCTCCGTATTCGGCGTTCAGGGACAAGAGCACCGACTACATCAACATGACTGACCAGGACCGCTACCGCTGGATCGAGTATCATAAGTGGACCTTCAAGGGCGCCCTGTACGTACGTCTGATAGGAGACCTGGTGCTCATGACCAGGGCGCAGTTCGGATATCTGGGATATTACAACAAGAATCTCGGTTACTCGCCTTTCGAGGGCTATCAGGTCGGAGGTGACGGTATGTCGGGCTACAATACCTACGGCTCCGAGATCATCTCTCTCCGCGGATACTCCAACTACTCGCTCACGCCTATCAATGACGAGGGAGTCTATGTCGGACATGTCTACGACAAGTTCACCCTGGAGCTGCGCTATCCCGTAGTCCTGCAGCCGCAGTCCACCATCTACGTGCTGGCTTTCCTGGAGGGCGGAAACTGCTGGGAGCATATCCAGGAGTTCAATCCCTTCGAGATCAAGCGTTCGGCGGGAATCGGAGTCAGAATTATGCTCCCGATGATCGGTCTGCTCGGAGTGGACTGGGGATGGGGCTTCGACCCGGTACAGGACCAGAAGAGAGGCGGCTCGAACTTCCATTTTGTGATAGGTCAGCAGTTCTGACGGTTCCACGTAACAGAATATTTACTAAATTTGCATCCGCATTTGCAAAAAGAAGAAAATACAATATTAAATCAACAGCATGAAAAGAATATCTTTAATCGCCTTGAGCGTGATTGCGACAGCATTCGTCGCTACAGCACAGGAACTTAAGTTCGGCCATATCAACATGCAGGAAGTGGTGTTCCTGATGGATGAGATGGATTCGGCACGTGTACAGCTTGAAAAGTTCAACCAGGACATCCAGACGACCTACAACGCTATGGTCGAGGAGCTCAATACCAAGTATGCCACATACGAGCAGATGAGCGCCAACTGGACACCTTCCGTGCTGGCTACGAAGCAGCAGGAGCTGCAGGATCTCCAGGCCCGCCTCCAGCAGTATCAGCAGAACGCCCAGATGGACATGAACAATCTGCAGCAGCAGCTCATGGGCCCCATCTCCCAGAAGGCCAATGAGGCTGTGACCAAGGTGGGCAAGGCCAACGGACTTATCTACGTGTTCGACCTCTCCTCCGGCGCGGTGCCTTACTTCGACGCTGCACAGAGCATGGACATCACCGCACAGGTGAAAGCCGAACTGGGAATATCCCCCGACAAGCAACTGCCTCAGGCACAGCCTCAGCAGTAAGTCCTGCGGACATTATAGAACGATATGCGGAGGTCTGTTCCGGGTGTCCCGGAGCAGACCTTTCACTTTTTATAAATTCTTAGCAAATAAATTCCCATCTTTAAGGGAAAATGCTTACATTTGTCTAAAATTATTAACCTTATGCAACACAAGATTATTGATATCGAGGATGTCGTTATCAGATTTGCAGGTGACTCCGGCGACGGCATGCAGCTTACAGGTACGTTGTTCGCTGACTCATCAGCCCTTTTCGGTAACGAGATCTCTACATTTCCCGACTATCCGGCTGAGATCCGGGCGCCTCAAGGCACAGTATCAGGTGTGTCCGGCTTCCAGGTACACATCGGTTCTATCGAAATAAACACTCCGGGCGACTTCTGCGACGTACTTGTCGCCATGAACCCGGCAGCACTGATGGCAAACGCCAAATGGGCCAAACCTACGGCGACCATCATCCTCGATGAGGATGCCTTCGACGAGAAAGGAATCCAGAAGGCAGGCTTCAAGACCATGAATCCTATCGAGGAACTGGGTATCGGGGACCGCAATATCATAGTCTCCCCCATAACCACCCTGACCAAGGAGAGTCTCAAGGACAGCGGTCTGGACCTGAAGGCCATCGTAAGGTGCAAGAACATGTTCACCCTCGGTATGTGCTTCTTCATGTTCAACAAGGAACTCGACCACACCTTCGAGTACCTCGAGCGCAAGTTCAAGAAGAAACCCGCCCTCATCGAGACTAACAAGAAGGTGCTGAAGGACGGCTTCAACTACGCCTCCAACATCCACGCGATAGCCAACACCTATTACGTGCAGCCCGCCAAGCAGGAAAAGGGCACCTACCGCAACATCAACGGTAACCAGGCCACCGCATGGGGACTGCTCGCAGCCTCCGAGAAGTCGGGCGTGCCTCTCTTCTGCGGCTCGTATCCCATCACCCCCGCAACAGCCATCCTCGAAGAGCTGGCCATCCACAAGGAGCTCAAGGCCAAGACCCTCCAGTGCGAGGACGAGATCGCCGGCATCTGTACCGCCATCGGTGCCGCATACGCCGGCAACTTCGCCGTGACCACCACCTCCGGTCCCGGTCTCTCCCTGAAGTCCGAGGCCCTCGGTCTGGCCATGATCACCGAACTGCCCCTCGTACTCGTGGACGTACAGCGCAGCGGTCCGTCCACCGGTATCCCTACCAAGACAGAGCAGACCGACCTCAACCAGGCCCTTTACGGCCGCAACGGCGAGTGCCCCATCATGGTGATGGCCGCCCACTCTCCTTCGGACTGCTTTGAGAAAGCATTCTACGCAGGCAAGTTCGCCATGGAGCACATGATGCCCGTCATCCTCCTCACCGAGGGCTTCCTGGGCAACGGCTCCGAGCCCTGGCGCATTCCTTCCATGAAGGACCTGCCCGAGATACACCCTCCCTTCATCAAGGACGCTTCCGAGTGCGGCGGCAAGTTCAGCCCCTTCGAGAGAGACCCCGAGACATTTGTCCGCAGATGGGCTGTGCCCGGAACTCCCGGTCTGGAGCACCGCGTCGGCGGTCTGGAGAAAAGTCCTGCCGGAGTGATTTCCTCCGATCCCCAGAACCATCAGATGATGGTGGACCTCAGGGCCAGGAAGGTGGCTCATGCCGCAGTGGACATACCCCCGCTGAAGGTTATCGGCGACGAGAGCGGCGAAGTCCTCATCGTGGGATGGGGCGGTACTTTCGGCCACCTCTACACGGCTGTCAAGGAGTTCCACAAGCAGGGCAAGAGCGTTTCCCTGGCTCACTTCGACTATATCAACCCCCTGCCTCTCAACACGGAGGAGGTCTTCTCGAAGTTCAGGAAGATCATCGTCTGCGAGCTCAACTCCGGTCAGTTCGCAGACTATCTGAGGGCAAAGCATCAGAAATTCAATTACTATCAGCTCAACAAGGTGCAGGGACAGCCTTTCATCGTAAAGGACGTCGTGGATGCAGTCAACAAATTATTATAGGAGGACAGACATCATGAAATATACAGCACAGGATTTCAAAAGCAATCAGGAAGTAAGGTGGTGCCCCGGATGCGGTGACCATTCCGTACTCGCCTCTCTTCAGAGGGCTCTTCCCCAGGTGGCGGAAGAACGCGGATACCCCATGGAGCGTTTCGTGTTCGTATCGGGTATCGGCTGCTCGTCGCGACTGCCCTACTATATGAATACCTACGGTTTCCACGGAATACACGGCCGTGCCACTGCCATATCGACCGGCATGAAGGTGGCCAATCCCAATCTGTCAATCTGGCAGGCTACCGGTGACGGCGACGCCCTGGCCATCGGTGGAAACCACTTTATCCACGCTATCCGCCGCAACATCGACATCAACATCGTGCTTTTCAACAACCGTATCTACGGACTGACAAAAGGGCAGTATTCCCCGACATCTCCTCTGGGCAAGATCACCAAGACCTCCCCTTACGGAACCGTGGAGCATCCCTTCAATCCGGGAGCCCTCGTAATGGGCGCACGCGGCACATTCTTTGCACGAAGCATAGATTCGGAACTGAAACTGAATCAGGAGATATTCGTTGCGTCAGCAAGACATGACGGATGCTCGGTGACCGAGATGCTGGTCAACTGCGTCATCTACAACGACGGCTCGCACCGCGAGATTTCCGATAAGGAAGTCAGGGCCGACCGCACGATAGTTCTTCGCCATGGTGAGAGGATGATCTTCGGAAAGGACCGCAACAAGGGTCTGGTACTCGTCAACAAGGAACTCAAGGTAGTGACGATAGGCGAGGGCGGAGTAACCGAGGACGATATTCTGGTACACGACGCCCACACCGCCGACATGGGCATGCACAGCATGCTCATCGACATGAAGTGGCCCGAGTATCCGGTGGCTCTCGGAGTCATCCGCGACGTGCCTGACAAGACCTACGACGACAACGTCCGCGACCAGCTGGAGGACGTCAGGGCCAAGTCGACCATCCACAACATGGACGAGCTGCTGCACAGCGGATCGACATGGGAAGTGAAATAATGAATGAAAAACAATAGAACCATTTTAATAAACACTAAAAAACACTTTTAATATGAAAGTTTCAGAAATCATGGCCAAACTTGAGGCCAAGTATGGTAATGAGAAAGAGTACCTGCAGGCAGTCCGCGAAGTGCTCGAGTCCATCGAAGAGGTTTACAACCAGCATCCCGAGTTCGAGAAGGCTAAGATCGTTGAAAGAATCGTAGAACCCGACCGTATCTTCACATTCAGGGTTACCTGGGTTGACGACAAGGGTGAGGTTCAGACCAACCTCGGCTACAGGGTTCAGTTCAACTCCGCTATCGGCCCCTACAAGGGAGGTCTCCGCTTCCACAAGGCAGTTACTCCTTCCATGCTGAAGTTCCTCGGTTTCGAGCAGACTTTCAAGAACGCTCTGACAACTCTGCCTATGGGCGGTGCAAAGGGCGGTTCTGACTTCGATCCCGTCGGCAAGTCTGACGCTGAGATCATGAGATTCTGCCAGGCCTTCATGTATGAGCTCTGGAGATGCATCGGTCCCGATACCGATATCCCTGCAGGTGACGTAGGTGTCGGCGGACGTGAGATCGGCTATCTGTACGGAATGTACAAGAAGCTCGCACGCGAGTACAACACTGGCGTTCTCACCGGTAAGGGCGGCACATGGGGTGGTTCCATCCTCCGTCCCGAGGCTACAGGATTCGGCGCTCTGTACTTCACACAGCACCTCCTCCACCATGCCGGCAAGGACATCAAGGACAAGACAGTCGCTCTCTCCGGCTTCGGTAACGTAGCATGGGGCGCCGCTACAAAGGCTAAGGAGCTCGGCGCAAAGGTTATCGCTATCTCCGGTCCTGACGGAGTCTGCGAGATCCCCGGCGGTATCACCGACGAGATGATCGACTACATGCTCGTTATGCGTGCTTCCAACAGGAACAAAGTTCAGGATATGAACGACAAGTTCCCTCAGGCCACCAAGTTCACAGCCGGTAAGAAGGCTTGGAGCGTTAAGTGCGACATCGCTCTGCCCTGCGCTTTCCAGAACGAGCTGAACGGTGATGATGCCAAGGAACTGATCGCCAACGGTACATGGTGCTGCTGCGAGGTTTCCAACATGGGCTGCACCCCTGAGGCTATCCACGAGTTCCAGAGCAAGGGCATCCTCTTCGCTCCCGGTAAGGCTGTCAACGCCGGCGGTGTAGCAACCTCTGGTCTCGAGATGACCCAGAACGCTACTCACATCAGCTGGTCTGCCAAGGAAGTGGACGAGAAGCTGCACTACATCATGCAGAGCATCCACGAGGCCTGCGTTAAGTTCGGTACTCAGCCCGACGGTCATGTTGACTACGTCAAGGGTGCGAACATTGCCGGCTTCATGAAGGTGGCTCAGGCTATGCTCGAGCAGGGTATCATCTAATCTGAAACAATTAGGATTTTTTAAGGGTCGGCGGTCATTCTGCCGACCCTTTTTTATTATTTTTTTTATATTTGTGAGTTGTTTTAAAAATGGAATATGATATGGCTATTATAAGACCTTTGAACGGAATCGCACCGAAGATCGGAAAGGGATGCTTTATCGCTGAGAATGCGGCGATTATCGGGGATGTGGAGATAGGAGACGACTGCAGTATATGGTACGGGGCGGTGCTGCGCGGCGACGTGAACCCGATACGGCTCGGCAACAGGGTGAATATCCAGGACGGGGCGGTGCTGCATACTTTATATAAAAGGTCTGTCGTGGAGATAGGCGATGACGTCTCGGTGGGACACAATGCCGTCATCCACGGAGCCAAGGTAGGAAACGACGTGCTCGTGGGCATGGGTGCCGTCCTCCTGGACGGAGTTGAGGTGGCTGACGGCAGCATTATCGCCGCAGGGGCTGTGGTCCTGAGCAACTCGAAGCTGGAGCCGGGCGTATATGCCGGAGTTCCCGCCAAGAAGGTCAAGGACGGCTCGGATACAGTGCGGGCTTCGGCGCATAAAAATGCCCAGGGCTACATGATGTACAAGGAGTGGTTCCTGGACGGAGAAGAAAATAAGTAATAATCACCAATATCTACCATTATGAAAAAATTACTCTTTATCTGCGCAGCCATAGTACTGGCAGCGGCATGCAGCAGCGGTGACAAGTACACCATCAAGGGAACCGTCACCGGTGACAGCGACAAACTGGTCAACGGAACAGCCTATCTTTTCAACCGCGACAGGGAGAATCCCGTGAGGGATACTGTGGACGTGGTAAACGGAAAGTTTGAGTTCAAGGGTTCAGTGACCACTCCCGAACCCTTCATTATTACCATTGATGGTATTCCCGGCATGATTTCCATTTTCCTGGAGAATGCTGATTTCACCATTTCCACGGATGCCTCTCTGGCGGAGCCTGTGATAACAGGAGGCCCTGCCCAGACCATGATGAACAGGTACAATGACAGTGCCGAGGAAATCTCCGGAAAATACGGTATAGAGGAGGTGATCAGCGTGCTCCGCTCTGCCGATGCCACCGAGGATGAGAAAGAGGCCGCAACGAAGAAATACGAGGAATATTCCGCGGAGCTGGAGTCCATGAAGAACGCTCTCGTGGCCGAGGCTCCTGTTTCTCATTTCGCCCTTCTGTTCCTCAGCCAGGAGTATTACTATATGGACGGAGACAGCCTGGCAGCCCTGCTGGCTCCCTATAAGGAGGATCCCGCATTTGCCGGCAACCGTACCCTGGCCAAGCTCGAGGCCTTCGCCCAGAAGGAGCAGGCTCTTGCGATAGGCGCCAAGGCTCCTGATTTCACACTCAACGATCCTGACGGCAACCCCGTGACCCTCTCCGAGTTCTATAAGAAGAACAAGGTCACCATGATCGACTTCTGGGCAAGCTGGTGCGGCCCCTGCCGTAACTTCAACCCCACTCTCGTGAAGATATACAAGAAGTACCATAAGCTCGGACTCGGCATCATCGGCGTATCCCTCGACAGGGAGCATGATGCATGGGTAAAGGGCATCAAGGATGACAAGCTGACATGGACACATGTATCCGACCTCAAGTTCTGGCAGAGTGAGGTAGGACAGCTCTACAATGTCAACTACATCCCCCAGAATGCCTTCGTGGACGCCGAGGGCAACATCATCGGCCGCAAGGTCGCTGAGGACGAGATCGAGGCCTTCCTCGACGAGTACCTCAAGAAGTAATCCCGCGTACACACGCCTTCAGAGGGGAACGGACCATGATCGGGGTATATGACTCAGGCATAGGCGGGCTCTCGGTATGGAAAGAGCTCGTGGCCCTGATGCCGGAACAGGACTATGTCTATGTTGCCGACTCGTCTCATTGTCCCTATGGCTCCAAGTCTCCCGACTTCATAGTCGCGCGCGCCTGCGCCGTGACTGACTTCCTGATGGGGAAGAATGCTGAAGCGGTGGTCGTGGCCTGCAATACGGCTACGGCTGCCGCTATTTCATACCTGCGCTCGCATTACCCGGTCCCCTTCGTCGGGATGGAACCGGCCGTAAAGCCGGCCGTCCAGGCCTCCAGGACAGGGGTGGTGGGAGTGCTGGCTACGGCAAATACTTTCAAAGGCAGTCTTTACCATGATACCGTCCTGCGCTATGCCTCCGGAGTCCGGATTATAGAGAAAGTAGGACTGGGCCTGGTGGAGGCGGTGGAGAGGGGAAAGGTCCCCTCGGAGCTCATCCGCAGTTATGTGGGGGAGATGACGGAGGAGGGAGCGGATGTTATTGTCCTGGGATGTACCCATTTCCCTTTCCTTCAGCCGGAGATAGAAGCTGCCGCCGGCCCGGCCGTGCGCATAATCAATCCGGCCCCGGCCGTCGCCCTCCAGACCCGCAGGATCGTCCGCGGAGCCTCTCCATGCAAGGTGCCTCCCGTACGGGATTTTTATTCTACGGGGGATATTACTGTCCTCAGGCGCACTGTCCTGGACATGGATCCCTCGCTCGATGCAGAACATTTTCACCCAATCAACATTTAGTAACCACTTAATGCTAAAACAATGTCTGTAGATTTACTATTCTGGCTAGTGCCCATATCTTCGTTAATCGCACTCGGATTTGCATTCTTCTTCTACAAGAGGATGCTCAGGGAGGATGAGGGCACACCTACTATGAAAGAGATAGCCGCACATGTCCGTAAGGGCGCGATGGCTTATCTCAAACAGCAGTACAAGGTGGTGACCATCGTGTTCATCATCCTGGCCATATTCTTCGCTGTCCTGGCCTATGGCTTCGACGTGCAGAATCACTGGGTACCTTTCGCATTCCTGACAGGAGGATTCTTCTCCGGCCTTGCAGGATTCATCGGTATGAAGACCGCGACCTACGCTTCCGGCAGGACAGCCAACGCCGCCCGCCGCTCGCTCAATTCCGGCCTGAAGCTGGCTTTCCGCTCCGGCGCCGTAATGGGTCTGACAGTCGTAGGACTCGGACTGCTGGATATTTCGTTATGGTATCTGATACTGGATCACTTTGTCAATGCTGACGGCCCTCAGAAGCTGGTGGTCATCACCACTACCATGCTGACCTTCGGTATGGGTGCGTCGACCCAGGCCCTCTTCGCCCGTGTGGGCGGCGGTATCTACACCAAGGCCGCTGACGTGGGTGCTGACCTGGTAGGCAAGGTGGAAGCCGGTATCCCTGAGGATGATCCCCGCAACCCCGCCACCATCGCCGACAACGTGGGCGACAACGTAGGTGACGTAGCCGGTATGGGCGCCGACCTCTATGAGTCCTACTGCGGCTCTATCCTGGCCACCGCAGCCCTCGGAGCCTCCGCATTCTACGCCTACTCCGACACGACGATGCAGCTCAAGGCCGTATTTGCCCCCATGCTGATCGCCGCTGTAGGTATTATCCTCTCGATTATAGGCATATACCTTGTCAGGACCAAGGAGGGAGCCGGCATGAAACAGCTGCTCCGATCCCTGAGCGTAGGAACCAATGTCTCTTCCGTCCTGATAGCCCTCGCCACATTCGGCATACTCTATATCCTCGGCATACCCAACTGGGCCTGGATATCCTGCTCGGTAATCGTAGGTCTGGTCGCCGGTATCATCATCGGCCAGTCCACCGAGTACTTCACCTCGCACTCCTACAAGCCGACCCGCAAGCTCGCGGAGAGTTCCAACACCGGTCCTGCTACTGTAATCATTTCCGGAGTGGGTCTCGGTATGATATCGACAGCCATCCCCGTCATCACTATCGTGGTGGCCATCATCCTGGCCTATCTCTGCGCCATCGGCTTTGATGTAAACAACATGCTCACAGCCCAGAATCTCAGCCTTGGCCTCTACGGTATCGGTATCGCCGCTGTCGGCATGCTCTCCACCCTCGGCATCACCCTGGCCACCGACGCCTACGGTCCCATCGCGGACAACGCCGGCGGCAACGCCCAGATGAGCGAGCTCGAGCCCGAGGTACGTCAGCGCACCGACATCCTCGACGCTCTCGGCAACACCACAGCCGCTACCGGCAAGGGCTTCGCCATCGGCTCCGCCGCCCTGACTGCCCTCGCCCTGCTGGCCTCCTATCTCGAAGAGATCAAGATCGGCCTGCAGAGGATAGGGGAGACCGTACTTGACCTCGGAGGCGGCCGGACTGTCGAAGTCGCCCAGGCCACCATACCCGACTTCATGGAGTACTATCACATCAACCTGATGAACCCTACTGTCCTGGCTGGAGTCTTCATCGGCGCCATGATGTCCTTCCTCTTCTGCGGTCTGACGATGAACGCAGTGGGACGCGCCGCACAGAAGATGGTCGAGGAGGTGCGCCGTCAGTTCCGCGAGATCAAGGGCATCCTTACCGGCAACGCTACTCCGGACTATGCCCGCTGCGTGGCCATCTCCACCAAGGGCGCACAGCATGAGATGCTGCTGCCTTCGCTGCTGGCCATCATCGTGCCTCTGCTCGTAGGTCTGTTCTTCGGCGTGGCCGGTACTGTAGGTCTGCTCGTCGGTTCCCTCGGCTCAGGCTTCGTGCTGGCTATCTTCATGGCCAACTCCGGCGGTGCCTGGGACAACGCCAAGAAATACGTGGAGGAAGGCAACCTCGGCGGCAAGGGCTCCGATGCCCACAAGGCTACCGTCGTAGGCGACACCGTAGGCGACCCCTTCAAGGATACCTCCGGTCCTTCGCTCAACATCCTCATCAAGCTGATGAGCATGGTGTCCATCGTTACGGCAGGTCTGAACGTAGTATTCAGCGTACTCTAGTCTCAGGACCCGATAGAATTCAGAAAAGCGGCCAGCCGGAGCAGACTCCCTGGCCGCTTCCATTTTATCCTGTTTTCCTTTACAAACGAACTGAAGTCCTCCTTTCTGTCTTCCGGAAGGGCCTGGAGGATATCCTTCCTGTTGGCGGGCCACGCTTTTCCCGAATCCGTGACGATGAAATATTCCGTGACTATGTCGGCCGTGCGCCCCTGGTCCTTGTTCTGAAGGAGCAGCATGTGGTTCTGGTTGGTGCCGCCGGAGACCTCCAGCGAGCTCAGCTCGGTCTTTGAGATAGTGGCTGCTGACATGCCGTACGCCCCGCTGCCTTCCAGCGCTGAGGCAAAATCGCCCTGCAGCAGTTCCGCGACATATCCCGAAGTTCCGGCCGCCGCCACCCTCATCGGCACTCCGTTGACATATCGGAAGAGGTCATTCCCGATGCGGATGCTGTCGATGTCCCGGGGGTAAGCCTCCTTGATCATGCCCAGCTCGACGTAGTGCAGGGTGGTGCGGAGCATGTGGATGTTGAATTTCAGGTGCTGTGAGCGTCCGCCGCTCATGTATACAGTGCCGTCCTGGAAATCGGGGTAGAGGTAGGGCCATGTGGTGGTGCAGGTCTGGGCGGCGGCGGGGATTGTGGAGAGAAGACCTGCGGTCATGGATATAAGGACGGTGGTAAGGAATTTACAGTAGTGCATAATGGAATTTTTGTGAGGAGGTAAAATAAAAAAAGCCGGCCCGCGCCGGGCCGGCTTGAAACAGTAATGGTCGTTCGTTTATAATTTCTCTGCAGTAATGGGAGTGGGCGTGATAAGAAGGATTCCAGCATTCTCGATATATCCGCCTATGGCGGGCATCTCATCGCTGAATTCTAGACGATTGCCATCGTCAGAGATTGTTATTGTGATGTTCCCTTCATCGTAGACATTGTAGTAGCCGGGTTCGTCAGCAGGTGCAAATCCTGTGAGCAGTACAGGGTTGCCGTTGCTATAAACATACTCACTGCTTTGTCCTAGCGGCACTGTAATGGTATTTCCATTTACTACGCCATAATACATCATGTCATCTGCGGCCCATCCAATGCTGCTTAAGTTGCAGATATCGTAGAACCAAACCATGGAGTCGTCATCAGGATCCGTTGACAGGATCATTTCCCATGATGCGCCCGTGGCGTCAGTAGCCTTATAGCTTCCGAGAATATAGTTCAGGGGATGGTCCTGGTCCTGAATGGTGACTATGCATTCGTTGGCGGCACCGTCAGTGACGCTTCCGGTGCTGTTGAAGACGAGTTTGAATACGAGGTCTCCCGTATAGTCTCCGTCACGGTCTATGATCTGAATCCTGATGTTCTGGGTTCTGTTCTCAGAGTCGAATGTCAGGGTCTTGTTCTCGGGCATGACGAAGTCCACACCTGCCTTGGCGGTGCTGTCCACAACATCAAAAGTGACGGAGGTGGAGATACCCTTCACTGATGAGAGTACTACGGGGATCTCGATGATACCCTGGTCTTCGGCTATGGATGCGGTAGTCTCGCCGAAAGAGACGAAGGCGTTGGCGTCATCGAAGACCGGGAAGGTGTTCAGGTTGCTGCAGGAGGTGGACAGGGCCACGGCCGCAGCCGGTATTGCCAGTAAATATAATATCTTTTTCATATCTGTTAGTATCCGGGATTTTGTTCAAGATTGGGATTGACTTCGAGCTCCCTGCGGGCGATGGGGAGAGCCCATCTGTAGGAGTCGGCGGGGATATCCTTGATCTGGGCGGAAACGAAGTAGGTGCGCTCCACAGGCTCGTTCCAACGGGCCAGGTCGAAGAGGTAGTGGCCCTCGTAGGCGAGTTCCAGTCTTCTTTCCAGCCGTACTATGTCTATACCTCCGGAAGTGCGTGCCGAGGCATTGCGCTTTTCGCGGATGACATTGATGTCCTGGAGAGCGCCTGCAGCGTCACCCTTTGCCATTCTGGCCTCGGCGCGGTTGAGATACATTTCGGAAAGCCTGATGATGGGTACGTTGTTGCAGTCCTGGGCTACGTCGAGTTTGCCCTCGTACTTGAATGTCCAGCAGTTCTTATCTCCGTCGGAGAATCTCAGGTTGGAGAAACGCACGTCATCGCTCTCGTACAGGTCATAGAGGTCAGGGCTTATCTGGGCATCTGCGTATGAGCCGTCCATGGATGCGATGTTGCTGATGTCGTTCCATGATCCCCAGTAATTGTTGCCGGTGTCGCCGAACATCTCGAAGATGGTCTCGCCGCCGGTGCCGGCCTTGGCCGCAAAAGTAGCAGCATTGAAATCATCTGCCTCCCACATGGTGTATACCTTGCTGTCTATTACCTTGGTGGCGTAGGCCTCTGCATTGGACCAGTCGGACATATACAGGTAGACACGGGAGAGCATGGCCTGGATGACATGGATATTGGCCCATGCGTCCTTGTCAGTGCCGCGGTCGGGGACGTATTCGGGATCTATGATTTTCTCGGCTTCGAGCAGGTCAGCTATCACCTGGTCGTAGACCTTTCCCACTGTCTCTCTGGCCGGTTTGTCGTCCAGTTCGGGATCCGGTACGAGGATGACGGGAACTCCGAGATTATCCCTGCCCTTATTGTATGCCTGGGCATAGTAGAGTGCCAGCTCGAAGTGTGAGAAGGCCCTGAGGAACAGAGCCTCGGCCTTGAAATTGTTCAGATCCTGTTCTGTAGCGGTATTGTCCGAGGCCAGGATGGTCTCTGCGTTGTTGTCGACAGCATCGATGATGTTGTTGGCTGCTGAGATTACGTAGTAGGCCAGACCCCACAGTGCGGGGGTGTTGTCCACAGAGTAGTTCCATTCGTAGTCCGTGAAATATCTGTTGGAGTCGTATCCGTCTCCGCGGGACTTTGCTCCGTTGCCGGAGCGCATCTCGGGAACGATGATTCTGTCAGCGCTATACCAGGATGTGCTGGCCAGGGGGGCGTACATACCGGCTGTGGCCAGCGATATCCCGTTGAAGGACGAGAGTGTCAGCTCATTGCTCTGAGAGAGGATAGGAGGCTGTTCGAGGAAGTCCTTGCAGCTTGTGGTCATGACTGCGGCACTCAGCGCTATTACTGTATATTTGAGTATATTCTTCATTGTCTTGAGTGTTTAAATGTTTAGAATGACAGTTCGATACCGCCGACAAACGACTTGGTCATAGGGTAGTTTCCGCCGTATGCGTAACCGATGTAACCCAGCTCGGGATCCATCGCGGTGACATCGTGGAAGGTGTAGAGGTTGAGGGCGCTGACGTAGATTCTGAGGCCCTTGATGTGCATGGCGTCAGTCGCTTTCGCTGGCAGGCTGTAGGATAGGGTGATGTCCCTTATCCTCATGTAGCTGCCGTCCTGGAGGAAGCGGGTGGACGCTCCGGCGTATCCTGTTCTGTTGGAACCCATAACGGGACGGGGCTGTGTGCCGGTGTCACCGGGTTTGGTCCAGTAGTCGAGGGCGTCTGCAGTAAGGTTGTTGGAGAGGCTCTCACCGTCAGTAACGTACCAGTTGCCGACCACTACCTGGTTGCCGTATGTGAAGTCGAAGTAGGCGCTTAGACTCAGGCCTTTCCAGGATAAGGTAGTGTTGAAGCCACCTGTAAACAGAGGCTCGGGCGAGCCCTCGTAAACGTAGCGGGCGAGGGTACGGTCGTTGGTGAGCTTGCCGTCCTCAGTCCAGAATAGGGCGTCACCGGTAGTGGGATCCACTCCGTAGTAATCGCGGAGATAGAAACTGTACATGCTCCTGCCTTCTACGATCCTTGTCATGGATGACCCTCCGTTACGGGGATCGAGAACGTCCAGGAAGCCGCTGCCGGCCAGATCGAGTACCTTGGAGCGGTTGAAGGCCATGTTGTATCCGAGGGTCCAGAGCCAGTCTCCTGTGCGGATGACCTCACCGTCGATCATGAGCTCGACACCGTTATTGCGTATGGAACCGGTGTTCATGAGGCTGGATGAGAATCCTGTAGTCTGAGGAACCGATACGCCCAGCAGCATGTCGTCGGTCAGACGACTGTAGACATCCACCGATGCGGTCAGTCTGTCGTTCCAGAAGCCGAGGTCGATACCTACGTTCCAGGTCTTGTTCTTCTCCCATGCAAGGTTGGCGTTGGAAGGCTGGGAGGGCAGCATGCCGGATACTCCGTTGTAGGCAGCGGTGGCGTACAGACCATAGGCCTGGTATACAGTGATGTTGTTGTTACCGTTGACGCCGTAGCTGGCACGCAGTTTCAGCAGATTCCACCAGTTGCTGACTCCGTCCATCCAGTCCTCGTTGGAGATGGTCCAGGAACCGCTGACTGACCAGAACAGACCCCATTTGGTGTTGCTTCCGAAGAGGGAACTGCCGTCGCCTCGGAGAGATGCCGAGAGGAAGTAGCGGTTGCCGTAGCTGTAGTCCACATTTCCGAAGAATGAGAGGAGGGTCTCCTTGGCGTAGTAGTAGGAACCCTGGTCATTGGCTGCGGGAGAGGTGTTGGGGTAGGGTATGTCAGGGTTGATCTGAGGTGAGTAGAGCTGCACGTAGTTATAGGTGTCCATCATGGCCTCCTGTCCTGCCATGGCCCTGAATGAGTGGTCTCCCCAGTTGTCATTGTATGCGATGGTATTTGATGTCGTGAGCCTGAGCTGCTGGGTTCTGTATGTAAAGGCGGTAGCAGCTCCTTCGTTGGTGTAGGGATGCCAGTACTGGCGGGAGTTCACGAACGAGCCCTCGACTGAGTTGTTGGTCTTGATTTCCAGTTGCTTGATGGGATTCCACTGCAGGTACATGGTGCCCTGTACGCGGTATTCCTTGTCGTTGTACTCGTCGTACTCGGCGACGGCACGGGGATTGGCGTTGGAGTTCTCAGCAATGGTTACATTGTAAGTTCCGTCCTCATTGTACATGGGAGTCCAGGGGAGGAGACGGAACATGGACCATGCGGGGTTGGCATAAGCTGAGGAACCGAACTGGGGAGAGTCTGAATCCACGTAGCTGAGGTTGACTCTGGTACCTGTCTTGAGGGTCTTGAGCAGCTGGAAGTCTGCGTTGGCGCGGGCAGAGAACCTCTGGTAGTCCACTCCGTAGAAGACGCCTTGATTTCTGTGATAACTCAGGGATGAATAATAGGTGGCCTTGTCAGTACCTCCGGAGGCGTTGATCTCATATTCCTGAAGCAGACCGGTCTTGGTCAGGGACTTGTACCAGTCGGTGGCGTTGAGGTCAGTTCCTGCTGCGGGCAACTGGGCGTAGTAAGGGTTGGTAGGATCGTCAGGGTCATAGCCGGCGTTGGCTACGGCTGTACGGAAGTAGTTGTTCAGTTCGTCACCGGTCATGGGACGGTAGTTGTTGTCATTCGAGATGACGGATGCACCGAACTTCACACGGGCGGTGAAACGGGACTGGCCGGCCTTACCGCTCTTGGTGGTCACCAGGATGACACCGTTGGCGGCGCGGGAACCGTAGATGGAAGCCGCGGCTGCGTCCTTCAGCACGGTGATGGACTCGATGTCGTTAGGGTTGATGGATGCTGTGGTGGCTCCGTCACCCACACCGGCGTTGGACAGGGAGCGGTTATCAGAGGTGATGATAGGAATACCGTCGACTACCCACAGAGGGTCGCTGCCTGCGTTGATGGACGATGTACCGCGGATTCGGATGTTCGAAGTCGCACCGGGCTGACCGGAGTTGGATGTTACGGACAGACCGGCCACCTTACCCTGCAGCATCTTGTCGACGGATGTCACGGGGGCCTCGGCGATGGTGTTTCCGCTCACGGTGGATACCGAGCCGGTGGCGGCTTCCCTACGGACAGTACCGTAGGCCACCACGATTACGTCCTCAAGCATCTCGGCCTCCATCTCCAGCTCGATGTCGATGACGGTTCTTCCGTTGACGGGTACTTCCAGAGGGGAGTATCCGAGGAATGTTACGTCCAGGACACCGTCAGCGGGAACGGTAATCGAGTAATTTCCCAGGTCATCGGTCATCGCGTACTGTGTGGTACTGCCTTTAAGCAGCACAGTCGCGCCGACGACCGGCTCACCTGTCGAAGCATCAGAGACAGTGCCGGTTACAGTGATATCCTGCGCGAAGGCCGCGGAAGTTACCACGAGTAACTTTGCGGCGGATCAGCATGCCCTGTAGAATCTCAGGCCTGCTTCCATTCCTCTATGGTACCTGTGGCAGAAGAGAATGAGGCTCCTATGCGTAAGACCCTGCGGCTGTCGGCTGAGTAGGGACGAGCATATCCCCGCTCCTCTATCTGCGCCAGTGCCTCGTCGGCGGAGCCGTCCAGCTTGAACTCGAAGATGTAGACGTACCTGGGTGTCTCCACGATGCAGTCCACGCGGCCCTGGCTCTGGGGCTGCTCCACAGTGACGGTGTAGGTGCTGACAATCTTGAAAATCAGGTAGAACGTATACTGGAAGTAGCGCTCTCTCTCCCTCTCGTTCTCCTTGCGGCGGGCAGTATAGGGTATGTCCGCGAGAAATGACGTGAAGAGGTCCCTGACGCGGTCAGGATCTCCGTCCTCCAGTGAGTCCAGGAGGTCCTGTATCCAGCTGCTGACATCATTGCTCCTGTTGTTAAAATAGTTGGACGCCGTAAGGCTCACGAACCCTCTCTTCACCTCGTTGTTGGGGAAATCCAGCAGGAACGTATTTCGTCCGCGTTTATAGTCCTTTATGGTGAGATAGCCGCTCTGGTAGATCATCGGGAGCGGTCTCTCAACGTCAGCCTTATAATCGACAAACAGCGAGGGGTCATAGTACTTGCCGGTAAGCTCGTCCAGGTTCTCGTCTGAGTGCGTCAGCAGGCGGATAAGATAGGTCGGGGTTCCGCTGGCGAACCAGTAGTCCCGGACAGTATTCTGTGCGAAGGCGTTCAGCAGACTGAAAGGATTGTAGACGTCGGTCATGCGCTCGGAGAAATGATATCCGTCGTAGTGCTGTTTCAGTCTGGCCAGCATCTCCTCCGTGCTCTCCGAATAGGACTCCGCCATCTCCTTTATCGGCTCTGCGAAGTATCTTTCCAGCTCATCCTGAGTTATGCCGCACAATGTCTCGTACCGTGCGTCCAGGCTGATGTCCTGCGGCTGGTTGAATCCGCTGAAGATGCTCACCTGCGAGAACTTGGTCACGCCTGTGAGGAGCACGAACTGCAGGTCGTCGTCTGCGGCCTTGAACACTGAGTAGAATCCCTTTAGCACATCGCGGTGCCAGTCCTCCAGCATGCGCTCGTTGCCGTCCACATTGCAGCGCAGCCCTGTATCCAGCACGTCCAGCAGCGGCTTGTCGTACTCGTCGATGAGCACCACGCACCGGCGGCCGGTACATCTGTGAGCCGCTCTCAGCACTTCCCCGAACCGCTTTCCGATACTGGAGAACTTTTCGGCAGGAGGATATATCCTCTCCCATGCTGAGACAGTCTCTTCCAGCAATGTCCTAAGCGCGTCCTGTTCCTTGAAGTTTGTGGAATTGAAGTCGATATGGAACACCGGATACTCCAGCCACTCCTTCTCCAGCGAGCTGATGGCCAGTCCCTCGAACAGGTCCCTGCGTCCCAGGAAATAATTCTCGAGAGTTGATATCAGCAGGCTCTTACCGAACCTGCGCGGACGGCTCAGAAAATAGATGGTGCCGCCGTGCACGAGATTGTAGATCAAGTCGGTCTTGTCCACGTAGACGTAGCCGTCCTCGCGCAACTTCTCGAAACTCTGGATACCTATGGGGTATTTAATCATAGTTCGCTCCTCCCATGTATTTTGTCTGTGTTATGCGTGTTTCCATTCCTCAATGGTGCCTGTGATGGAAGAGAATGAGGCTCCTATGCGGAAGACCCTGCGGCTGCCGGCAGAGTAGGGACGAGCATATCCCCGTTCCTCTATCTGTGCGAGGGCCTCGTCCGCGGAGCCGTCCAGCTTGAACTCGAAGATGTAGACGTACCTGGGTGTCTCCACGATGCAGTCCACGCGGCCCTGGCTCTGCGGCTGCTCCACAGTCACGGCGTATGTGCTGATCATCTTGAAGACAAGGTAGAATGTGTACTGGAAGTAGCGCTCCCTCTCCCGCTCGTCGTCCTTCCGGCGCATGGTGTAGGGGATTCCCGAGAGGAAAGCCGTGAGTACTCCGCGCATCCTCTCCGGATTGCCGTCCCTGAGGGCTATGTACAGCTCACGGACCATGCCTCCGAACTCCTCCCTCCGGTCGTTGAGGTAACTGGATGCGACCAGCGATATGAAGCCGCCCTTGACCTCGTCGTTGGGGTAGTCAAGCAGGAAAGTTCTGGTGTCCCGGTCGTATCCCTTTATGGTGAGATAGCCGCTCTGGTAGATCATCGGGAGCGGTCTCTCTGTGTCTGCCTTGTAGTCTACGAATTCCCTGGTGTCGTAGTACCGTCCGACGAGCTCGTTGAGGTTCTCGTCGGAGTGCGACAGCAGGCGGATGAGGTATTCAGGAGTGCCGCTCCTGAACCAGTAATCGTCGATTCTGAGGTTGAAGAACGCGTTGAGGAGACTGAACGGGTTGTAAAGGTCAGTCATGGACGGGCTGAAATGGTATCCGTCGTACTGCCTCTTGAGCATGGCCAGCATCTCATCCACGCTCGTTCCGTATGCGTCGGCCATGTCCGCGATGGGCTCAGCGAAGTACTGCTCCAGTTCCTGCTGCGTGATGCCGCACAGAGCCTCGTACTGCCCGCTCATGCTGATGTCGTTGGGCTGGTTGAATCCGCTGAAGATGCTCACCTGCGAGAACTTGGTCACGCCTGTCAGGAGCACGAACTGCAGGTCGTCGTCTGCGGCCTTGAACACTGAGTAGAATCCCTTTAGCACATCGCGGTGCCAGTCCTCCAGCATGCGCTCGTTGCCGTCCACATTGCAGCGCAGCCCTGTATCCAGCACGTCCAGCAGCGGCTTGTCGTACTCGTCGATGAGCACCACGCACCGGCGGCCGGTACATCTGTGAGCCGCTCTCAGCACTTCCCCGAACCGCTTTCCGATACTGGAGAACTTTTCGGCAGGAGGATATATCCTCTCCCATGCTGAGACAGTCTCTTCCAGCAATGTCCTAAGCGCGTCCTGTTCCTTGAAGTTTGTGGAATTGAAGTCGATATGGAACACCGGATACTCCAGCCACTCCTTCTCCAGCGAGCTGATGGCCAGTCCCTCGAACAGGTCCCTGCGGCCCAGGAAATAATTTTTCAGGGTGGACACCAGCAAACTTTTCCCGAACCTGCGCGGACGGCTCAGAAAATATATCTTGCCTGTGGTCACCAGCTTATATACCAGGTCCGTCTTGTCCACGTAGACGTAGCCGTCCTCGCGCAACTGCTCGAAACTTTGGATTCCTATAGGGTATTTCATCATAATGCCTACAAATTTAGACATAAACTTCTGTAAATGCAATTCGGGTAAAAAAAAGAAGCTGTACCGGATTGTCGGTACAGCTTCTGATTAAAGTAGAATGTGCCCGTTAGAGTTCCAGATAGTCCGAAACTGTTTCTGCGGCTCCGGGGAACGATACATACTGCTTGAAGTAGTATGCATTGCCTGCGCCGTCTTGTCCGGCAATGATCCATCCACTTGTCTCACTGGCAAATGCTGAAATATGAGGAGTGAACTGAATCAGTCCGTCCTTGATCTCAAAGCACTGGTCAACAAGTGCCGCACCTCCGTTGAAAGGCGACTGCGTTCCAAAGTAATAGTTCATTGACGACATTTCATTGGAAGAATCATACAGAACACCGTTATTCCAGCAGCCGCTCCATACGACGCTTCCGTCATCATTCAGAGTGAACTCTATATAATCGCTTGGACCTTTCTTGTCCTCGCCGCCTTCTACGAAGGCAATGATGGCCTCAATAGCGTCATTCGTATACGGATTCATGATCCTGTAGCGGCTTGGATTGTTGATGCTCTGGAGAATATCTACAACGACAACGTCAGCGTCGCCCATGAGCTCGTCAAAGAACTCACCTGTTCCGATAGATTCCCACATTGCGTATGTGAAAGAGAGGGAGACTGCGGGTTCTCCACCGGGAGTGCAGTCTTTTTCCGCGATTGAAAGAGAGAGAGAATAGCTGACGTTCTCCTGAATGTTCTCATTGATGGAAACGGTTATGAACGCGAAGTTCTCTCCGTCTTTGAATGTCACTTCAGAGGGCACGTTCAGAACATTTACTGCATTTTCCCCGTCAGTCTGGGAGGCTGTGACAGCCAGTGTGGCGGCTCCCTCGGCGTTGGTCCTGATAACTTCTATCTGTGCAGTAGTTTTTGAAGGAGTAAATTCTACGGCAGGTACTGAAGATGCCTCAAACGAGTAGATGCCGTCTCCCTCAGCAGGGGTGTATGTCTCGCTGATCTGTTCCTTGTTGCAGGAAGTCAGCATGGCTGCACCCGCAAGTGCTATTGCTATGGTCTTGAATAATATTTTCATCTTTGTTGGAATTTAATGGTTATACTCCTTAGTCCGTGGGATTCTGGTCCTCTGCGGGATTGAGCGCCCTGTTGGCGTCGAACTCGGCCTGAGGGATGTTCATAACCCAGCACCAGGACTCGGGATCATCGGTCTTGAATCCGGCAACCAGGGCTTCCGTAGTCCATCCCATGGCCTCGCTTCTCCTGAAGCCCTGTTTCAGCCTGCGGATGTCGAAGATACGTCCGAACTCACCCCAGAGCTCGATACGGCGCTGTACGAGGATCTCCTCGAGGAGGGAGCCTGTCTCTGCGTCGCGTCCGAGCACCTTCTGTATGGACTTACCGGTCTTGGTGCAGTTGTAGTTCTCGTCGCGGTAGCTCTTCATGAAGTTGTTGAGAACATCCTGGGCCTCTGCGTCGCGTCCGAGCTGGCAGAGGGCCTCGGCCTCTGTGAGTATGAACTCGGGAGTCCTCATCCAGATGTAGTCGCCCTCATAGGTGGCCTTGTTGGACCACTGGAACTTTACCTGCTGGTATCTGGTCTCGGTGCTGAACTCGGCGTCAGCGTCCCACCAGTCGCGGCGTACGTCCTTTGCTCCCATCTTGTTGTAGAGCTGGGCGCTGATGAGCTTGCGGGCGGTGTTGCCGTATCCGTCAGTTCCGTCGCATACCATGTGCATGAAGAAGGATGCGTAGATACCCGACTGGTCGGGGATGATCTCAGCACCCCAGAGCACGTCGCTCTGTCCCACGTCATTCATTCCTCCGGTGACAGATTTGGTGGGTGTGCCGCCCTGCTGCGCAATCTTGGCGGCAGTGATGGCATCCTCCCATCTCTCCTGCACCATGCAGATTCGGGCCTTGATACCGTTGGCCACGTACACGTCGATGTGGGACTGGTGAGTCTGGGCATATGAGTTGCCGAGCCTGTTGATGGCAGTGTCTATGTCGGCGTTGATCTGTGCGTAGGTCTCGCGGAGCGTACCCCTTCCCTTGCCTTCGGTTCCGGCGATGGTGGGTTCGGTGTATACGGGCACGCCGGGATCATCCTCGTGTCCGATGTACGTGCGGGCGAACCACTGTGCGAGCATGAAGTAGGAGTATGCGCGGATGGCGTATGCCTGTCCTATCACATAGTTGATGTCGCTGGGCGCACCTTCCATGGTCTCCTTGGCTGCGATGATGTAGTTGGCGTTGGAAATCCAGGTGTAGTATGCGTTCCAGAGGTCGTAGGGACGCCAGGAGCTGCTGGCGTAGTTGGCCTTCATGAGATACAGCGCGTCGTACCAGAACCATCCTGAGCCCTGTGCGTCCTGGATGAAGTCGTCTCCCATGACGTCGGCGGCCATGGTGTAGGCCGAGATGCCGAAGCACTGGTGGGTGTTTCCTCCCGTGGACCAGCCTGCGGTGTACATCGACCTGTAGATACCGTTCAGAGGAACCAGGGCGGCAGTAGCGTTTTCGAACATACCGTCACCTGACACCGCGTCGGTGGGCGAGGTATTGAGCGCCTCCTCGGAGCAGGAGCTGAGGCCCACGGCCACGAGGGCGGCTAAAGCTGTGTAGATTATCTTTTTCATCGTTATGCTTTTCCTATGTTAGAAGTTAATGTTGAGACCGATGGAGTAGGTCTTGTTGGGAGTGTAGTAGTAACCGGTGCCTCCGGTGAAGTTGTACTGGGGATCCATGCCGTCGAGGTGGCTGAAGAGCGCGATGTTGTCAAGTGCCATGTAGATACGTATCTGCTGTGCCTTGATCTTCTGCGCGTACTTGTAGGGCAGTGAGAATCCGAGGGTGATGTTCTTGATGGCGAAGTAGGAGGCGTCCACGAGCTTGCTGTCGTTGGCAGCGTACGAGCCGTTGATCTCGGCGCGGGGGATGTCGGTGATGTCGCCGGGCTTCTGCCATCTGCGGAGGGCGTTCACGTGCCATGTGTTACCGGTGTACATGGGCTGCATGGCACCGCTGTAGAGGCTCTCGTAGATGTATCCTCCGATGGAGTATGTGGTCATGATGCTCAGGTCTACGAACTCGAAGATGGTCATCTCAGTACCGATGCTTCCGTAGAGCTTGGGCTGGCGGCTGCCCATGTACCACTTGCTGTTGTTGGCCTTGGTGTAGTCCGATGTGCGGTATACGTTGAGAGGGTTGCCGTTCTGGTCGACGGGGGTGTCGCCGTCCCACATCACCTCTTCCTGTCCCTCGGCCAGGTCATATACCCAGTACATCTGGGATCCTGTCGCGGGGTCAACACCTGCGGACTTGGCCATGTAGAATGTGTAGAGGGGCTTGCCCACCTCGATTACCTGTACACCGGAGATGATCTGGTCGGTATCGGTGAGTTTCAGCACCTCGTTGCGGGTGGTGGATCCCATGGCGTTCACGCGCCATGTGAAGTTCTTCTTGTTGAAGATCTGCACGCCGAGAGCCATCTCGACGCCGTCGTTGACCATGTTTCCGACGTTGGCGTTATATCCGGAGAATCCAGTGGACAAGGCCATGGGGAAGCTCAGGAGCATGTCGCTGGTATAGCGGCGGTAGTACTCGATGCTGAAGTCGAGGATGTTGTTGAAGAGGCGGAAGTCGAGACCAACGTTGAGGTTCTGGTTCTTCTCCCAGGTAACGTTGGGGTTCTCGAGGGAGGATACAGTGGCACCGCTCATGTTGGCGTTGGCCCATGTCAGGTTGTAGAAGCTCTGCCATGCGTAGTAGGTACCGAGGTTGTCGTTACCCTGTACACCGTAGCTGGCGCGGAGAGCGAGATGGTCGATCCAGTCTACGTTGCGCATCCACTTCTCGTTGGTGATGTTCCAGTTGGCGCCCACTGACCAGAAGAGACCCCAGCGGTGGTCGGGATGGAACCTGGAGGATCCGTCGGTACGGATGGAAGCCGACAGGAAGTAGCGGTCTGCGTAGTCGTAGTTCAGACGTCCGAGCCATGACTCGATCTTGTAGGAGTCGCTGTAGGAGTCTCCGTCCACGACGGTGGTGGCGGGACGCAGCTCGATGATACCGTCGATCAGACCTGTTCTCTGTGCTGTCAGGTACGAATAGCTGTAGTCGTAGTACTCATGACCGGCGAGGACACCGATGGTGTGGTCACCGAAGGTGCGGTCGTAGGTGAGCAGCTGGTTGAATGTATAGGAGAGCATCCTGGAGTTGGACTTGGTGAGACGTCCGTCGGAGGATGCGGCGTTGCCGTGGTACATGTTGTAGTAGGTGGTGCCGTTGGAGTTGCGGTAGTCGGCGTTGAAGTTCACGGTGAACTTCAGGCCCTTTGCCCAGCCCATGTCGTCACGGTCGGAACCCAGTGTGATGTAGGTCCTGACGCCGGCGCTCTCGTTCTTGGTGCCCATGTAGTCGTCGTAGAGTGTGGCCACGGAGTTGAAGTTGGCCTGGGTGGGACGGTTCACGCCGTAGTCGAACTGGCGGTCGCCCAGCTCGTCGAGGGCGTTGGTGCCGTCAAGGTTCTTGAGGTACACAGGGTAGATGGGGGCCATGAACTGAGCCGAGTACCATACGTTGGAGTTCTCCGATCCGCTGTATGTGGGTCCCTCGGAGTTGGTCATGGATGCCGAGAGGTTCAGGCCTGCGGACAGCCATTTTGCGGGAATGAAGTCCACGTTGGCACGGCCGCTGAAACGGTAGAAGCCGGACTCCTTGAGGATACCGTCCTGGTCGAGGTAACCGAGCGAGAGCAGGGCCTTGATCTTCTCAGTGCCGCCGCTGATGCTGAGGTTGTGCTCCTGGCGGAAGGCATTGTGGTTTGTCACCTCCTCCATCCAGTCCTCATTGTAGGCTGATATGGCGTCTTCCCTTACCGCTCCGGTGGCAGGGTCGATCAGCTGGTCCCATGTGTAGTTCTTGAAGGGGTTGTACTGCTCGCCGCCGAGGGCTCCCGAGAGTCCCTGCATGGCCATCTGCGATGCTGTCTCCCAGTCATAGCCGTTGGTGAACACGTATCCGTTGCGCAGGGCCTCGTAGGTCATGTTTACGAAATCCCTCTGGTCCACCATCTGGTAGGGCTTGATGGCCCTGTCCTGCCAGCCGGCGTTGAAACTGTAGGATACGTTGATTTTCTCGCCCTTGGCACGCTTGGTGGTGATCATCACGACGCCGTTGGCTGCACGCGCACCGTACAGGGCAGCCGAGGAGGCATCCTTCAGCACGGTCATCGACTCGATGTCGGCGGGGTTGATGGAACTGAGGCTGCCGTCGAAGGGAGCGCCGTCCACCACGTACAGAGGGTTCTGGCTGGCGTTGATGGAACCGAATCCGCGGATACGGATCGATGCATCGTCACCGGGACGTCCGGTACCGGATACCTGCACGCCCGCAGCCATGCCCTCGAGGGCCTGCGAGAGGTTGGGAACGACACGTTTCTCGATCTTCTCGCTGCTGATTGCTGAAGCTGAACCGGTGATGGCGTCCTTCTTCTGAGTACCGTAGGCCACGACGATTACGTCGTCAAGTGTGGTCGCCTCGGGTACGAGCTCGATGTCGATCGATGTCCTGCCGTTGACAGGTACTTCCAGAGTGCTGTAGCCCAGGAAAGTCACTTCCAGGACTCCGTTTGCAGGCACGGTCAGGGAGTAGGCGCCCATGTCGTCGGTCATCGCCCACTGGGTGGTGCTGCCCTTGAGCACGACGGAGGCTCCGACTATTCCCTCACCTGTTGAAGCATCAGAGACAGTGCCGGTTACAGTGATATCCTGCGCGAAGGCCGCGGAAGTTACCACGAGTAACTTTTCAGCGCTAAATATAAATAGTTCCGAAAATTAGTATCTTTGTAGGACAAACTACATTCATCCAGCCATGCTTTATCCGATAGGTATTCAGAATTTCTGTGACTTACGCACCTCAGGCTACGTATATGTGGACAAGACCGCCCACATCCGGCATCTTGTCTCGACGGGCAAATACTACTTTCTGAGCCGCCCCAGGCGTTTCGGCAAAAGCCTGCTCATGTCCACGATGGAAGCATATTTCGAAGGCCGGAAGGAACTGTTCGAAGGTCTGGACATAGCGGAGCATGAGAAGGAATGGACCGAGTATCCCGTCCTTCATCTGGACCTGAGCGGCACGTCCTACCGGTCGGAGCAGATATTCGACGAGAAGCTGTCCTCAGTCCTGGACAGATGGGAAAACAGATATCATGTCAGCAGCAGGTACAGGACCGAGAGCATCCGCTTCCAGTCAGTGATAGAAGCAGCCTACGCCGCTACAGGCCGGCAGGTGGTGGTGCTGATAGACGAGTATGACAAGCCTATAGTGGACAACATAGGCAATACCGCCCTTCAGTCAGTGCTGCGCGACAGACTCCAGGGCTTCTACAGCGTCCTGAAGACGCTGGACGGGAAGATCCGTTTCGGCTTTCTCACCGGAGTGACCAAGATAGGGAAAATGAGTGTATTCAGCGGGCTCAACAATCTGAATGACATCTCGATGGACGCCTCAAGCTGGGATATTTGCGGTATCACGGAAGCCGAGCTCGACAGATATTTCGGAGAAGGAGTATCCGGTATGGCGGATGCTCTTGGAATGACTGCCGGAGAGTGCCGCAGCCAGCTCAGGACAATGTATGACGGCTACCACTTCTGCGAGGACACCCCCGGCGTGTACAATCCCTTCAGTCTTATTACGTCCCTGAGCAAGAAAAAGATGGGGTACTACTGGGCGGAAACGGGCACACCGGCATTTCTTATCCAGGCCCTCAGGGCGGACAATATCAGCCTGCAGGGCCTCACGACAGACAGGCTCCCCTCCGGAGTCCTGACCGGAGTGAGCGCGGACGGAATATCTCCCGTAGCCATGCTCTACCAGAGCGGATACCTGACCATCCGGAGCTATGACAGCCGTTACGGCACGTACACGCTGGACTATCCCAACCGCGAAGTGGAGAATGCCTTCACCGAGAGCCTCAGCCAGGTGTACACGCCCAGGCAGAACGAGGACTCGGCTTTCCACATCCAGAAATTTGCGGAGGACATCGAGCGCGGTGACGCAGATATGTTCATGAACCGCCTGAGCGCATTTTTCGCCGACAACGACTATCAGGTACAGGGAAAAGCGGAACTGTATTTCCAGAACACCATGTATATCCTGCTCAAGCTTCTCGGCAACTACGTCGAGGTGGAGCGGCATACCAGCAACGGCAGGATAGATATACTCCTCCAGACCTCCAGGTATGTCTATGTCATCGAGATCAAGCGGGACAAGGATCCGTCGGACGCCCTGGACCAGATAGACACCAAGGCCTATTGCCTGCCGTTCCAGGCAGACGGAAGAAAGGTCATCCGGATCGGAGTCACTTTCTCTACGGCTTCACGCCGTATTGAGGGCTGGGAGGTGCAGTGAGTCATCCTTCCGTTTCCCGTGCACAGAAAAGAAAAAGTCCAAGCAGGTCTTCCCGCGACGACATGTCTATGGAGTGCTCGCGGATAAATTTTCTGATATCCTGCTTCATGTCAGGAAAGATGCGGTAGAACGCTGCGGCCCTGGCCTTGAACACGTCGGTCCCGTCCGTAAGTACAAAGTCTTTCTTGAGGCGGTAGGATATATCGGCGGCAGTCTCGAATTTCCTGGAAGGATCAAGGCTCATCATGCTGGCGGACAATGCGGTGGAGGTGGGAGGCAATGTGCCGTATCCGCCCATCTGTTCCTGTTTCTGCGTATCCAGTTCCAGCTGCCTGCGCTCGGAAAGGGAATAAGGCCCGAATACCGCAATCTGCCTGGCGAAGCAGCCCTCCGCCCTGAGTATCAGTGTATCGGCGGCAAGGATGCGCAGGACCCTGTCCCCCTGCGACATCAGGAGAGTGTCCCCCGAGGGGGCAATAAAGCGGATGGAGTTGTCCACCAGGCAGATATTGACCTTCCCGGAGGAGACCGTCCCATCCGTGAAATAGATGGAAGCCTCTTCGAAGTCAGGCATAAAATACGCTACATCAGGAGGCAGCACGCTCAGCAGGTCCTGACGGGCCTGAACGGTGACGGTGCCGCTGACAGACTGGGCACTCAGGCAGCAGGAGACGGACAGCAACAGTAAGGTCAGGAAAATATTCAATCTGTTCATGGTACAATGAAAATTAAAAGGGCCGTCCAATGGATTGCACGGCCCTAGGGTATTAAGAATTAAAAATAAAGTTTACTCTATTCTAGCACCAGCTCCGGTACCGCCGACCCAGCCGCTGTATCCGGTCGTACCGAAGAAGAAGCCTGTCGCACTGAAGGTATTGTCGTCAGTGAATGTAAACTGAACGGGGGAACCTGGAGAAAGTTTGCCGGGGCCGGTTGAAAGACACCACATTATGTCATCAATTCCGTCATTGAGAACCACGTTGGGGTCGATTTCAAGTACGTTGATGTTGCGGCTTGCAGGGAAAGTCAGAGTCTGAGCCCTTTCAGAACTACCGTAATCCTTCAAATCCGATGCATAGAATTGGTTTACGATTGTTACATAGAACAGGTTGTAGTCATTCTCGTCTTCCTCGATAAGGACCTGTCCCCATGTATCAAGAGACCATAAGCCGGACATCTCGTACCTTTCGGGACCCTTGAAGACTACAGTCTCCTCGACAATTGTTCCCAGGTGCTCGCCTGTAAGTTTTACCTGCAGGGTGATGTCCTGATAATCCGTATAGCCCGGAAACCTGATTTCGAATGCGCTGTTCTCATTGGCACTCTGCGGATTGGCATAGATTTCATAGCTGGTGACGATATAGTCTGTATCAGCTTCCAGGGTGATGATATCTCCACTCAGATGTGTCGCCTTACAGTCAATAACTTCAAGCGAAACGACAGTAGAGGTGCTGGATTCTGCTACCTGCTGTACCGGGATGTAGCAGTACTCACCGGTAAGCGACTGCTCGCCGATCTGGACGAATTCTACCGCAGTATTTCCGGTAGCGGGAGAAAAATCCTTCTCCGAGCAGGAGGCCAGCAGCCCGGCGAGGGCTGCCGCTGCGAAAAGTATCTGATATTTTTTCATCTGTCTAGTAAATTAAATATTAATAACCAGGATTCTGTTCTCCGTCCATGCTGGGGTTGGCATCCAGCTCGGCCTGAGGAATGGGCCATACAAAGCGGGGGTCGCCGGGCATGAAGGTTGCGGTTACAGTGCTGTGCTCGTACATAAGGGCAGCGGCATCAGCCTGCACTGCGGCTCTTTGGACGGGGTCGCCCCATCTCTTCAGGTCGTACAGGCGGAAGCCCTCGCCGATAAGCTCGCGTACACGCTCCTTCTTGATTTCACCCATCACGTTAGACTGAGCATAGTCCGCTGCATATCCGGATATACGCGAGGCCCGGAGTTCATTGAGGACGCTGCTGGCCTCTGCCGTATTGCCGTTCATGGCATAGGCCTCTGCCAGATTGAGGTAGACCTCGGCCGTGCGGAACGGTTTGTTCTTGTGCAGATAGTTGGAGGAGGGCGAAGTCATGCCGTCCGGGAAAAGTTCGGGGTTGCCGGGGAACTTGGTGAACATATAGGCCTGGGCCGACTCACCGGAACTTGTCACCTCTGTAAGCCGGAGGAACTGCGAGGTCCTGAGGTCTCCCGGATACTGCAGGAAGATATCCACGATACCCTGGGTGGGCAGGAAGTAGGGCTCGTATGCCTTGCTGTTGGTGATATAGCTCATATAGTTGATATCCATGGATGCCGCCTGGTTGTTGCTCTGGTTGCTGGCATCCATCATCATCAGGCACTCGGCACCGGAGTCATTCACCCACATGGCGTTGAAATCGGCAGCGTTGCTGACCAGCGCGTACCTGGACTTCAGGGGGGCCGCATATTCGATCACCTTGCCGTAGTCCTGCATGTTTAGGTATACCCTGGCCCTGAAGGCATCCACGATATCGGCATTAAGGTACTCCGAGCTCTGACCGGAGCCCTGAGCGGTTATCATCTCCTCCGCCAGGTCCAGGTCCTTGTTGATCTCAGCGTAGGTGTCCTGCAGGCTGCCCCTGGACGGATACTGGGAGCGGTCAGATGTAGGAGCATACACCTTGACATAGGGGATACCCATCTCACTGGCGGCAGTTGACGGATCGTACAGGACGCAGAACCTCATCGCCAGGTCATAGTGGTAGTATGCCCTGAAGAAATAGCACTCTCCGAGATACTGCTCAAGGGCAACAAGGTCAGAGTCAGTGAAATCCTCAGTAGGATTGTCCAGAATGCCCTGAATCCTGTCGATGAAGAAATTTACATTGGCTATAGCAGAATAATCATATTGCCATACATTGCTGACTGCTCCCTCATTGGCCGTGAATTCCCAACGGAAGAAGGAACCCCAGTTGTTGCCGTAACCGATGGTCGGCTGGAATAGGTCGCTCTGTACCTCGGAGTTCTGCACCCAGTCTCCGCCGACCCTGCTGCGGAAGTCGATATAGCGTCCTGCTCTCAGCTTGTCAGCGTCACCTATGGTGGTCAGAGCGTTCTCCATATCGATGGCTCCGGGCTCATGAAGATCCATATTGCAGCTGTAGAGACCGGCTGCAAGGATAAGTATTGATGCTGTTTTTATAATATTTCTCATTTCTTTCAAGATTAGAATGTTAATTCGATTCCAAAGCTGAACTGTCGGGTGTTGGGATAGTTACCCATCTGAATGTTGCTGTCCACCTCGGGATCATATCCGGAGTATTCGGTGATGGTGAAGAGGTTGCGGGCGATGGCATAGACCCTTACGCCGGCGAGGAAGCCAGTCTTGTCCATCCAGTTCTTGGGGAAGTCATAGGCCACCTGCAGGTTCTTCATACGCAGGAATGATGCGTTCTCAAGATATGTGTCGTCAAACTGTCTGGAGGACTCGAGCGAAGGCACATCGGTGATATCACCGGGCTTGGTCCATATATTCAGCATGTCGGTGGTCATGTTGTAGAGAGGGAAGTTGGTGGGGTTGGTGAGGAACCACTTGTCGTTGTTCATAATCCAGTTGCCGGCCACCCATGTGAAGTCCGCACCGATGTACAGACCCTTGTACTGGAAGTTGAGCTGAAGACCGCCGGACCAGGGTGCGTACCTCTGCTTGCCGAGCATCACGGCGTCATCGTCGGAGTATTCCTTTGTGATGTTGCCGTTCTTGTCATACCACATCTGCATACCGTCACGGGGATCCACTCCTGCAGAGCGCACGAAGTAGTACTCGCCCCAGGCATGGCCCACCTCCATTCGCAGACCGGTGTTGGCCATGGTGAAGGAGTCACGTCCGTCGAAGAGGCTGATGATCTCGTTCTTGTTGTAGTTGAAGTTGGTCTTGATATTGAAGTAGATGTCGCTGGTCTGGATGATGTCGAAGCTCAGGTCCACATCCACTCCGCGGTTTCTCATGTCGGCGACATTGCCCCATGCGGTGCCGTGTCCGGTTGTGTAGGAGTAGGGAATCTCCATCAGCATGTCGCGGGTGACCCTGTTGTAGAATTCAACGCTTACTCCCAGGAAGTTCCACAGACGGGTGGTGACACCTATATTGAGTGTCTCTATGGTCTCCCATGTCAGGTCAGGGTTTGCGGGGGTTGAGATGCCCCATCCGCTGACGCCACCGTAGACGGTGTTGCCGCTGTAGTTTCCTACAGTACCCCAGGACATGTAGTTGTAGGGAATACCCGAGTTACCGGTAGTACCGTAGCTGGCTTTCAGACGCAGGTCCTGAATCCAGGAGGCTCCTCTCATCCATTCTTCCTTCTTGATGTCCCACATGCCTCCTACAGAGTAGAAGTTGGCGTAGCGCTTGTTCTCTCCGAAGAGGGAGGATCCGTCTATACGCCACGAGGCGTCGAGGTAGTAGCGTTCGTCGAAGTTGTAGGAGAGTCGGGCGAAGTAAGAGTTGTATGTGATCTGCGAGCGGCTCCATGAAGGGATTTCGGCCTGAGTACCGTTGTCGAGATATGGCTGACGGAGGTCTGACTGGCCGTTGGAGCTGGCTCCGAAGCGCTGGTCATCGCTCATGATGGCTTCCTGGCCTGCGAGGATGGAGAAGTTGTTCTTGTCAGCGATGTTGAAGTTGTACTCAGCGGTATTGGTGAATGTCAGGCGGTAGTATCTCTGGAAGTTCTCGCTTGCAGATGCGGAGCTGGATCCGAAAGGCCACTCGTCTGTAGGTACGGGAAGGGCTTTCTGCGAGGCACGGTAGTCATAGCCCTCGAGGCTCTGCTGTGCGCGGAGAACCAGTCCCTTGATGGGAGTGATCTGCTGATAGGTGCTGGCATTTACCCTGACAGTCGTGTACTGGATAGGCTGGATCTCGGAGAGATGGAAGGCATTCCACTGTCCGACAGCATCAAAGTAGATACTCTCCTGGTCATAGTCGATGTAGGGCTTGCCGTTGTCATCGTACAGAAGGGCGTAGGGAGAGAGCCATGCGGGCAGGTTGTTGGAAGCGTACATGATGTTGCCATAGCTGTTCTGACCGCTGTTCATGTAGGGAGTAGTCTGGTAGTCCTGGTAGGTGAGGCCGATGTTCATACCCATCTTCAGCCATTTGGTGGCCTGGGTGTTCACATTGGTGCGGATATTGTATCTGCTCATCTCGGAGTCGAAGGCCACACCTTTCTGGTCGAAAGTTCCGAGAGACACATAGTAGTCGGTCTTGTCGGTGGCTCCCGAAACAGATGCGTCCAGACTCCACACGGGTGCGTTCTCGTTGAAGAAGTAGTCCACCCAGTTGGTGTTTACGTCCAGCTGCTGGGATGCGGCCTGGTAGGCAGTCATCTCGAACCCGGGGTTGACCTTGCGCTGGAACTCGAACCACTGGTCGGCATTCATAAGGTCCATCTTGTGACGGGCGATCTGGGATACTCCGTACTGAGCCCTGAGTGATACCACGGGCTTGTCACCGGCCTGGCCTTTCTTGGTGGTGATGTAGATGACACCGTTGGCAGCACGCGAACCGTAGATGGCTGTCGAGGATGCGTCCTTCATGACCACCACGCTCTCGATATCGTTGCTGTTCAGGGATGTGAAGACAGCGGAGGATACAGGGGAACCGTCCAGGATGAACAGAGGCTCCGTGTCTGAGTTGATGGAGCTGACGCCTCGCATGTACATGGTTACGCTGGCGGAAGGCTCACCGGAGGAGGAGAACACCTGCAGTCCGGATACCTGTCCCTGGAGAGCGTCACCGGCATTGGCGGTAGGCCTGTTGGCTATCACCTTCTTGTTTACCGTCGAGGCCGATCCTACCACGGACGATATCTTCCTGGCCGAACCGTAGCCCACAACCACCACGTCATCCAGCATCTGAGCGTCCATCTCGAGCTGAACGTCGACGGTCGTGCGTCCGTTTACCGGGACTTCCAAAGTAGTGTAACCCATGAAGCTCACTTCCAGCACGCCGTTTGAGGGTACTGTCAGCGAGTACTGACCAAGGTCGTCGGTCATCGCCCACTGGGTGGTACTTCCTTTCAGCACCACCGAGGCACCGACGATGGTCTCGCCTGTCGAAGCATCAGTAACAGTACCTGTCACCGTAACATCCTGAGCGAAAGCCGCGGAAGTTGCCACGAGTAACTGTCGTAATTCTTACTTTCCCCGCATGTAGCGCTTGATTATCTCCTTCGCCTCGTCCTCCAGGTTGTGGCACAGATAGCGCTTGAAGGAGTCCTCGCTGGAGTGTCCGCTTATGCTGCGGATCTGCTCCGTGCTGAGGCGTCCTTCCATGTAGAGGTTGGTGATGTAGCTGCGGCGCGCGGTGTGGGAGGACACCAGCTCGTATTTCTGCTTCTTGATACGGCTGCTGCTGCCGGCCCTGCTGCAGGGTATGGATATCTCTCCCTTGACGCCTGCCATACGGCAGAGAGTCTTGATCCTCACATTCAGATCCGATATCGACACCTTGGGAAGACGCCCTCCCCACCTCTGGATGATGTCCAGCAGTCCGTCATCCAGGATAGGTATGACCACTGTCCGGCCGGTCTTGCACTGGACCTTGCGCAGAGCCTTGAACTCCGCCCCTTCGATGTCAATGGTCTCTATCTCATCGATACACATGCTGGAATAGTCTGAGAACCGCTGTCCGGTATAGCAGCCCACCAGAAACACGTCCCGGACCTTCTCCATGGCCCTGTTGCCCTTCAGGTCGAGCCCCGCCAGGGCAGCTATCTCTTCCCTGGTCAGGTAGACCCTCCTGAATACTGATGACTGGCGGTGCGTTACGAACCCCTTGCTGTTCTGTATGTTGTTCCGGGAGCAGCCATCCTCGAGGGCACTGTTCATGATGGCCTTGATGAGCGATGCGTACTGATATTTTGTACTGTCCATGTAGTTGTTCGTGTCACAGAATTCAAGGAATGCGGAATACACGTCCATGTCTATCTCGGAGAAGCGGATGGAACGTACCCCCATCGACTCCTCGAAGTCGGGCCAGATTCTGAGGATTTTCCTGTAGTTCGCGATACTGTTGCTGGCGTAGTTCTTACCTTTATAAAGACAGGTGTTCTTCTCCATCCTTGATATCATCTTGCGGAGATAGGAAATAAATACTTCGTCCCTATTTTTTTTTCTTATTCAGGGATACATTGAATTCGATGACGAATCCGAGGAGTTTTTTGTGGAATTGAAGCATAGCGATGATTTTAAAAAGTGAGAAGTTTTAAAAATTTTAATGAAAAAGCTTGATTTTTTGAAAATATTTTTGTAATCTTGCCTTCGGAATTCAAAAATGAAAGAATTTATGAGCCACGACTTGACCGTAACCTGCAAAACAGACACGCTGTTTTGCTCATTATTGTTGCTTTTCTCAGAAAAAACGCGCATATTTGCAGTTTGAATATAAAATTGTACTATAAACCTACCGGAATAAAACTAGTGACTAACCTGGAATAGAGCAATTTGATTTTGAATTTTATCACATATTTTCCGAATAAGCTGACTGAATATATTCCCTGAATGTAAGTGGTCTTTCCCTACGGATTTTTTCTGAAAGGAAGGGCCGCCGGTGGTTGAATTTTGTTTATTAAAATACATCAACAAAACAAACATTAACAACAATTAACTTTTTATTAACTTTAAAAAATTATCTACATGAAAAAGATCAGACTATTTTTAACAGGTCTGTTACTCGTGGTAACTGCCGCGGCCTACGCGCAGGACATCACAGTTACCGGCACTGTTACTGATGCTTCAACAGGTGAGGGAATAGTCGGAGCCTCCGTCGTGCTCAAGGGCAGCACCACCCAGTGGGCGATGACCGACGACATGGGCGCCTACTCCCTGACCGTGCCTGCAAACGGAGTCCTGGAAGTGACCTTCCTCGGTTACACCACTCTGGAAGTCCCTGTCAACGGCAGAACCTCGATTGACATCGAGCTCGTGCCCGAGGCCACCACTCTTGACGATGTGATCGTCGTGGCTTACGGTACTGCCAAAAAGGAGTCTTTCACAGGTTCCGCAGCTGTCGTTAAAAACGACGACATCATCAAGAGGAGCGTTTCCAACGTGTCGAAGGCTCTTGAGGGCCTGGTCGCCGGAGTGGAAGTCAGCTCTGGCAGCGGCCAGCCTGGAGAAGGAGCCTCTATCCAGATCCGCGGTACTGGCTCCATCAACGCATACTCTACTCCTCTGTATGTAGTCGACGGTATCCCTTATGACGGCAACATCAATGCCATCAACCCTCAGGACATCGAGTCGATGACCGTGCTGAAGGACGCATCCGCCGGTGCACTCTATGGAGCCCGCGGTGCCAACGGAGTCGTGATCATCACTACCAAGAAAGGTAAGGAAGGCCGCGTGGACGTGAACCTCAAGGCCCAGGTCGGCTGGCAGTCCCGCGCCATTCCCCGTTATGACCTCGTAAGTCAGGATGAATATGTGGAACTGGTTTATGAATCCCTCTACAACACCGCCATCGACCAGGGTTACTCTCATGACAATGCCCTCAACTATGCTGCCTCAAGCATGGGCAATACACTCGGCGGCCAGCTCTACAATCCTTACAAGAATTACACCTGGGATACAGTCATAGACCCCGCTACAGGTTTGGTGCACTCTGATGCAGTATCAGCCTGGAACGAGGACTGGATGGACGCCCTGACCAACACCAAGGCTCTCCGCCAGGAATATCAGCTGGGCGTAAACGGCGGTAACGACCGTACCAAGTACAACTTCTCCGCAGGCTACCTGCGTGATGAGGGCGTGCTGATTACCTCTCTCTTCTCCCGTTACTCCGCCCGTGCAGGTGTTGACCACGAGGCTACCAAGTGGCTGCGTCTGAGCGCCAACCTCAGTTACTCCTACACCGACGCCAACCAGGCCCAGAACTCCGGCACCCAGACCAACAACGTATGGTATACCGCTCAGTTCATGCCCGCCATCTACCCTGTATACATGAAGGATGAGAACGGAAACGACCTGCTCGACGAGGACGGCAACCGTCAGTACGACTATGGTGAGACCCGTCCCGCCGCATCCCGCTTCAACCCTATCGGTGACCTCTATGAGAACATGTACCGCCAGACTTACGACAACGTCAGCTTCCGTACATTCGCCCGCTTTGGCGGTGATGATAACATCATGGGTGTGCTGAAAGGCCTCGCCCTGACCATCAACTTCGGTGGCGACCTCGCAAGCCGCAGGATTACATCCTACTCCAACCCCTACACCGGTGACGGAGCCCAGACCAACGGTAGCATCGACAAGTACAGCACACGTACATTCTCGTACACATTCAACCAGCTGCTGACTTATGACCGTCGTTTCGATAAGCACAACATCAGCGTCCTCCTCGGACATGAGTTCTATAACTACGAGTACAATTATCTGTATGCCAACAGTACAGGTATCTATCCCGGTATCGCTGAACTGGCACCTGCAACTACTGTGGCCAGCCACACATCATACACCAACACCTATAAGATTGAGTCGTTCCTGACCCGCGTCAACTATGACTACGACGACAAGTACTTCTTCTCGGCTTCATGGCGTACCGACGGTTCCTCCAGGTTCCATCAGGACCACCGCTGGGGACAGTTCTGGTCAGTAGGTGCATCCTGGAGAATCTCTGAGGAGAGCTGGATGAATGCTGACTGGATCAACAACATGACCCTCAAGGCATCCTACGGTGTTCAGGGTAACGACATGCTCACCACCTACTATGCATGGCAGGGTTTCTATCTGATCAGTCAGGACTGGGCGAATGCCAACTATCCCGGAGGTATCGTCTCCTCGCTGGAGAATCCCACCATCTCATGGGAGAAGAAGGGAACCATCAACGTAGGTGTCGAGGCATCGCTCTTCAACAGAGTCCTCGATCTGTCTGTGGAGTACTACCACTCCAATACTTATGACCTGCTGCTCGACTCTCCTATGGCTCTTTCCACCGGATTCCAGTCCTACAATGCCAACGTAGGTTCCATGGTAAACCAGGGTGTCGAGGCCACCATCAGGGTCAACTGGCTCAACCGCGACAAGTTCCAGGCCAACTCGACATTGATGCTGTACCACAACCAGAATGAGGTAACCGCCCTGACGGCATCGCAGGACGAGATCATCAGCGGCCAGTACATCACCAAGGTGGGCCTGCCCATCAACTCCTTCTATATGGTAAAGACCGCCGGAGTCGATCCCGCCACAGGTAACCAGCTCTACTGGGCCTTCGACACAGACGAGAACGGCAACATGGTGCCCGGCAGCGAGTACGTCACAGCCAATGAGGACATCGCCGGCAATTGCCGCTATGTATTCGACAGCCGCGAGCCCATCATCTCCGGATCATTCGGTTCAAACTTCTATCTCGGTTCATTCGATCTCTCGTTCCTGACCACATTCTCCATAGGTGGCAACATCTACAACGGCACCTACGCCTCTACGATGGATCCCACTTATGCCACCAGCGCATTTCACCGCAACGCACTGCGCCGCTGGCAGAAGCCCGGTGACGTAACCGACGTGCCCAAGTTCAAGATAGGTGCCGGACGTATCGCCATCACCGACAGGAACCTCATCGACGCCTCCTACTTCTCCATCAAGTCCGTACAGTTCGGCTACACCCTGCCTACCAAGTGGACGGAGAAGATCAACATCAGTTCCATCAGGATATTCGCAGTAGGCGACAACCTCGCTCTCTTCAGCCACCTCGACGGTATGGATCCCCAGTACAGCTTCTCCGGAGGCCAGGGCTATACCTACCTCCCGACAAGGTCTGTATCCGTAGGTATTGATATCAACTTCTAAACACATTAAGAACAGAATAAGATGAAAAAAATATTACTTATAACAGCTGCCGCCCTGACAGTATTCGGACTCTCATCCTGCAGCAAGGACTCCCTCAACACCAGTCCTACTGACTCTGTCTCCACAACTACACTGCTGGAGAACAGTGAGGGCGCCATGCAGGCTCTCAATGGAGCCTTCAGATGGTTCTATATCTGGGGCCGTACCGTAAACTTTAACCATCATCAGAGTTTCGGTCCTCAGGGCTACTCCCTTATGGCTGACCTTATGGGAGAGGACATGGTGATGTCCGCCCAGGGTAACGGTTGGTTCTGGAACGACTATATCTACACTGTAAAGGCTTACTACAACAGTGACGGCTGGCGTCCCTACGACTGCTGGAACTTCTACTACACGACTATCTCGCTGGTGAACTACATCCTGGGTGCACAGCATACCATGGAAGGTCCTCAGGCGGATATAGAGTACATAATGGGTAACTGCTATGCACTTAGGGCATACTCCCTGCATTACCTGGCCATGACCTATGCCCGTACATACGAGGGACACGAGGACATGCTGTCCGTGCCTATCTACAAGGAACCCACCGTAGCCGGAACTCCCGGAAAGCCCCGTGCTACCAACAGGGAGGTCTACGCACAGGCTATGTCTGACATCGATTCCGCAATAGTCCTTCTCGAGGGCAAGACCAGAAGCCATAAGTCTCACATTGACACATACGTGGCTAACGGTATCAAGGCCCGTATCGCTCTTCACATGGCTGACTATAAGACAGCCCTGGCTGCTGCACAGATAGCTGCCGCCGGTGGAGACATGACAGATGACGTGACCAGCGGATACAACAGCGTAGCACAGGAGGACGTCCTGTGGGGAGCAGAGATCATCCAGTCTCAGGGTACCACCAACCCCCAGTTCCTGGCCCACATGGACCCCGACTTCGGAGGATATGGTGACGCAGCCCGCAAGTGCTGCTCACAGTGGCTGTACGATCAGATTCCCGCCGGTGACAGCCGTAAGGCATGGTGGGCACTCGAGGATGTGGACGGTGAGGGCACAATGCTTCTCCAGCAGTGGAAATTCCAGTTCGGCAACAAGCAGGGCCACACTGTAACTGACCCTATGACCGGTGCTGACCAGATCTTCATGAGAGTTCCCGAGATGATGCTTATCATGGCTGAGTGCCAGTTGCGTACAGGTGATGCTACTGGCGCTGTCGCTACCATGAACGAATTCATGTCATACCGCCAGAAAGGCTACGACTGCAGCAATCTCAATACTTCAGACCTTACTCTGAATACCATCACCACCGACCGTAAGAACACTCTTCTTGACGAGATTATCCTCCAGCGCCGTATTGAACTCTGGGGCGAGTATGGACGTATCTATGACATCAAGCGTCTGCATCAGGGATTCATGCGCGATGAAGACTGGGGTCATCCTATCACAGCCCTGCTCACTAATCTCAACACAACCGATCCTGAATCTTTCGACTGGGTTATGACCATTCCTCAGGTGGAGATGGACGCAAATCCCTACATGGTTCAGAATCCCCTCGGTTCCTATCCTTCGGGAAGCAACGGTGACGACCCTTCGCTCACTCCTGCCATCTAGGCTCCGCAAGATGATGTTATTAACATAAAACAGAATCAGAAAAATGAAAAGTATTTTAAAAATAATGGGTGCCGCGGCAGTATCTCTCATGGTCCTTGCATCCTGCGACCAGGAGAATGTCAAGTCCATATATACACCCGAACAGGACAATGAGGTGTCGTTCCCTGCCACAGTATTCACGAATACTGAGATTCCGGCAGAGGCTACAACCATTGACATCGCTATCACCCGCAACACCGCCAACGGTTCAATTACAGTACCCCTCAGCACCAACCTCCCTGCAGAAATAACCGTCCCCACGGAGGTTGTGTTCAAGGACGGAGAGTATGAGGCGGCAATTACCCTTGGTCTGGCCATTCAGGGCGGTATCCGCTACACCGGTACCATCTCGATTGCAGATTCAGCATACTTCAATGCTGAAACTTCTCCCTATACATCCATCCGTGTGTCTCTCCAGCAGGCATACAACTGGGTAGCACTGGAAGGTGAAGGACAGTGGTGGGATAATATGATGACTGCCCCCACAGTCGTACCTGTCAAGGTAATGAAAGCGACAAATTCTGTTACCCCCCGTTACCGCATCATGAATCCCTTCCCTGATGAGTGTCTGGAAGCATTTGCAGCCCAGCAGGGTGGAAAGTTGGACAACAATAACCGCTCCCAGTATATTGAGTTTGCGCATCAGACCAATGATGACGGAACTGTTTCCGACCTTATATCCTTCAACAATTTCTACCCCGGTGTTATCATTAACTCAGGTGCTGATGGAGAAGGTTCCGTAGAAGGTGTCTACAAAGCAGATTATGCAAAAATGTGCACTTATCTTCAGGGGGATGGCGTGTACCAGTTCTATCCTTACTATCAGTTTACGACACCAAATGGAAAGACATACAGCTGGGGCGCTGCTTACCCTGCATATTTCTCCATGCCCGGTGGCCCTGATCTTTAAACCCGCAAAATCTTAATCAAAAAGGGTGACTTGACTAACAGGTCACCCTTTTTTTTGCACTTTCAGAAAAATTTTCCATATCTTTAGAATTTTTAACAAAAACAGATTAAATTTTAACAATCTAATACCGTACCTTAAAATGAGATTCAAATGTTTTACCTTACCCATCCTGGCAGCGGCCCTGATGCTCGGCGGCTGCTCCGTGGATGAGGATTCTCTGCGCCGGCCCATGCCGGAACCTACGCAGATGCGCGGACCGGGCAAAGTGGCGCCTGGAATAATTTTAGTACAAATGCAGCATGAACCGGAAGATCCTATGCAACTTGCCGAGGCCATTCCCGAACTTAAAATCAAGAGCATAGAGAGAATGTTCAGAGGTCCTGCCAAATTTGAGGCCCGCAAGAGAGCCATGGGGCTGCATCTTTGGTATAGAGTGGCTTTCGATGAGTCTGTTCCTGTGACCCGCGCGGCAGCGGATATTACGGCTCACGGCGGAATACAGGAGATAAACTATGTCCATGAAATCGTATTTAATGATGCTTCCGCGGCATGGCCTTTCAACGACCCCAGCTTGCCGGACCAATGGCACTACATGAACTTTGGAGGTGAGGGCAAGGGTGTGATGGCCGGCAGTGACATCAACCTCTTCCCTGCCTGGGAGATAACCACAGGCAATCCTGACGTAATTGTAGCCGTACTGGACGGAGGAGTGGATTGGGATCATGAGGACCTGGCCTGGAATATGTGGACCAATGAGGCTGAACTCAACGGTCAGCCCGGAGTGGACGATGACGGAAACGGTTTCATAGACGATATTCACGGTTTTAACTTCACAGATAAAAACGGTTACTATGCAGGTGATCTTACAGATGATGAACATGGTACACACGTAGCCGGAACCATAGCGGCGGTCAACAATAACGGAATCGGCGTCAGCGGTATCGCTGGAGGAGACTATGCCAACGGAAAACCGGGTGTGAGAATAATGAGTTGCCAGACCAGTCCTGGAGACGCTTATATAGCAGAAGCATTCATATACGCCGCCGACAACGGAGCTGTCATCACTCAGAACAGCTGGGGATGCAGTGAAGATTACACAGTAGTACTGAAGGCTATAGACTACTTCAACAAATATGCCGGCATGGATATTACCCATGCCTATAACGAAGATGGTGAACTGATACGTGACAACGATTATATTCCTATAGTAGAAGAGGTGGGAGAACAGACAGGCCCGATGGCTGGAGGTCTTACCATATTTGCCGCAGGAAACGATGAATCTCAAACAGTCAATGTATATCCCGCAAATTATGAGCATGTTCTGGCTGTCGCATCCATAGGCGCTGACTATGAGGCAGCTTATTACACTAACTATGGCGATTGGGTGGATGTGGCTGCTCCTGGAGGGGATTATTATAAAAATTACCAGATTCTTAGCACAATGCCTGATAATCAATATGGTGAAATGCAGGGTACTTCCATGGCCTGTCCCCATGTCTCGGGTGTGGCGGCTCTCGTTATATCCGAGTTCGGAGGACCAGGATTTACCAGAGAGCAGCTTTGGAACATACTGGTGGCAGGTGTCCGCGACATAGACCAATACAACCCGGACAAAGCCGGCCTTCTCGGCTCCGGCCTCATCGACGCCGAGCTCTGTCTTAAGGGATACGGTCCCGAACCGCCCGAGCCTGTGACCGACCTGGCGCTCTCGTCTCCCGATGCCGTCAACGGCACGTCGGTAGAGCTCGAGTGGACTGTACCTGCCGACAAGGACAGCGGTCAGCCGGCATATTTCGAGATATACTACAGCGAGAGCTCCCTGGAGAACCTCGACCCTGAGAAATATGACACGCGCACGGTGAGTGTCGAGCGCGTCGACAACACGGAGAAACTGGCCGCCGGAGAGAAGATGACCCACCGGATTACAGGTCTGAAGAACAGCACCGCCTACTATTTCAGGATACGAGCCGTGGACAATGTATTCTCCGCATCAGCCCTCTCACCCCAGATTTCAGTCGCCACCCTCTCGAATACCGCACCTGTCATAACACCTCTCAACGGGACTGACACCACGATACGGAAGCATCAGTATATCAGCATGAGATTCGGGCTCAGCGATGAGGACGGGGACGCGTTGGAAGTATCGCTGGCAGACCCCGGCTCCGATGCGGCCACACTCTCCAGCGACGGGGAGACGGCCACGCTCATCATCAACGGACTCAATGCCCCCGAGTCCAGTGAGCCTGTAACCTATACCGCCGTGCTCCGGCTGTCCGACGGCCAGGAGGCTGCGCTCCTCGACGTCCACTACACCATCCTTCCAAATGCCGCCCCCGTGCTTGCAGCCGACCCGGAAGGTATCTGCATCAACGGAGTGAACGGAAACTACACCCTGGATATGTCTTCCCTGTTCTCCGATTCCGACGGAGAGACATTGATGTACAATGCCTCTTCCTCCGACGGCGGAACCATCCTCGGCACCATACTCTCCGGCAGCAATCTCACACTCACCGGAGTCTCCCTCGGCCAGACCGAGCTCACGCTCGTGGCCTATGACGCCTCAAAGGCATCCGCATCCGTCACCATACCGGTGCTGGTCCGCGATGCCGGCCGCAAAGCCGATTTCTATCCCAACCCCGTGACGGACTTCCTGAATATCCGCACCGGTGAGGCCGTAACATCCGCATCCGTGCAGGTGCTTGCCGCCAACGGTGCCGCGGTGCTGACGGAAAATGACATGGCCATCTCTCCCTTTGCCCCCGTGCAGATAGACATGACATCCCTTTCAGGAGGCATGTACACCGTCATCCTCAGCTACACCGCTGCTGACGGATCCACTCAGTCCACAACCACCCAAATAGCCAAACTCTGATGAAAAAGATATTTTACCCCATAATCAGCACAGCAGCGGCAGTACTCCTCTCATCCGCCGCTGCCCAGGCCCAGACGGCCTCCTTCCTCGATGTCAATCCCGATCCCGTCGCCATGTCCATGGCCGGGACCGGAACAGTGATGGAGGCCACTCCATTTGCCATGTGGAACAACATAGCCGCTACTGCTCTGGATGACAGGACTCTCCAGGTGGGAGCCGCATACTCCCTCTGGCAGCCCTCCTATACGTCCAACCATGTGGCCGCAGTCGCTGGATACGGCAGGGTGGCCAGGTTCATGACCGTCTCGGCCAGCGTGAAGTATTTCTCGCACAAGCCCTATGACGTTACTGACGGAGTTACCGGCGCTGTCACCGGTTCGTTTACCCCGATGGACCTTCAGGCTGGTGTAGGTCTGGGATTCAGGATTCTGCCCATACTCTCCCTCGGTGCCAACGTCAACTACGTCTACAGTGACATCGGAGGTCCCCAAAAAGGCGGAGCGGTATCCGCTGACTTCGGCGCCCTGCTCGACCTCAGGTTCCTGCGGGTGGGACTAACCTTTGCCAATATCGGTTCCAAGCTGGATTACGGCGGAGCGGCTGCTTACGGCCTGCCGGCCAACGTCAAGCTGGGTGTAGGGACCATTCAGCGTTTCGGGCCGGAGGACAAGCATGCTGTAGCCGTAACTTCCGAGAGCGGAATGGTCTTCGAGCAGAAAGCTTTCTTCACAGGTCTCAGTGCTCAGTATGAGTACAATGATTTCGTAAGGGTAGGTCTTGGTTATCACTATGGTAACCAGGATAAGCAGGTCACAGGCTCCTACGCATCCTTCGGAGCCGGCATCAAGTTCCTGGGCATCTCGGTCAACGCCGCTTATATCCTCGGATTCAAGCAGGCCTCCGACATCAGCTCGCCCGTCGAATCCCTCTACAACTTAAGCGCACCGATATCCAACACCTTCTCCGTCGGCGTCGGGTACGAGTTCTGAAAATGAAACCGCCCTGTCCGGTCGGGCAGGGCGGTTCTATATTTCAAGAACTGTCACTGATATAATTATCCAATTCTACGATAAAAGCACCGCTAGCCAAATCGAATTTCAAAATTCTTGCACTATTTTCAACAATAATGCAAACAGTGCAAGTATCGTGAAAATATGTAAAATTCACAGACTGCCGGCGATGGGCTCATCTACTGAGTTCCTATGCTGAAACTTCAGTGCACCGATATCCAACACCTTCTCTGTCGGCGTCGGGTACGAGTTCTGAAAATGAAACCGCCCTGTCCGGTCGGGCAGGGCGGCAAAATTCATCAGATATTGAATAAATTAGATATCCAGGACAGGCAGAACCAACTGAGAGTATCCGCTACCGAGTGTTCCTGCGCTTACGTACAGAACGTAGTAAAGCAGTGCAGAGCCGTCTGTGGGATCAAGAAGACACTCGAGGTATGCATAGTCAGCATAACCCTTGGGGTGACCGTATGCTATGGCACCATAATTGCCATACGACATACCCGGCTGAACATCGTAGAAGTCCAGAAGGTAAAGTCCGGTCTCAACCTCCTTGCCGTCATCACCTTTTTCCGTCTGTTTTCCTGAGATGTAGAACTCCCAATAAGCGCTGTACGAGTCGCTAGGAGTAAATCCTAACTTAGAGATATTCCCATTTGCCAATTCTCTGTTGAAAAAGGGATTTTCTACACGCCAACGACTGTATGTTTCTCCGCTTCTGTGATCATACGCCTGGAGCATCTTTACTGCCTGAGGCATCTTACTATAGAGATAGTAATCCGTAAATATACCCTCACCAATCTCTTTCCAGTCATATGCGCGGATAGCCTTGAATGTCGAAGTTGCATTGGCTCCAGGTGTGCAGTCCTCGTCCGCAATTGCTATCTGTACGGTATAGGTGACGTCCATCTTGATGAGTTCATCGTTGTAGCCCACATTGATAATGGCGCGTGTCTCACCGTCCTTGAATGTCACTGTAGAGGGAATGTCAAAGACATCAGTACATGGGGTTTCACCTTCAATCTGCACGTTGGTCAGATTGAGAGTCGCTTCACCGGCGTCCGTTCCTCTGACGATTTCGATCGTATAGGAAGGAGTTTCAGGGCTGAATGACATCTGCGACTCGGAGCTTCTATAGAATGTATAGATTCCATCATCTTCGGCAGGTGTATACACCGCACCCATCTGGTCCTTGCTGCAGGAGGAGAGGAATGCCAGGCCGACTGCCGTAACTGAGATTATTCTGAAAATATTTTTCATTTCTATTCTGTTTTTAATCGTTATTTGGTTGAGCCGATAGGATTCTGATCTGTGGCCTGATTAAGAGCCTCATTTGCATCAAACTCAGCCTGAGGGATGGTCAGCACCCAGTCGTACGACTCAGGGTCTGCTGTTTTCAGACCTTCAAGCAGTGCTGAGTAGGGCCATCCCATAGCGAGAGTCCTCTCAAATCCCTGACGGAGTCTGCGGATGTCATAGATACGCCCGTACTCGCCCCAGAGCTCTATACGGCGCTGAGTGATGATTTCCTCGCGGAGAGAGCCTGTAATGTCTGTAGTCAGTTTACCCATGGCTGTACCTGTCTTTGTACATGTGTATCCGGACTGGCGGTATGACATGAAGCTTTCCAGAATATCCTGTGCCGCGGCGTCATTACCCAACATGCACTGTGCCTCTGCCATGGTCAGGTACATCTCGGGAACTCTCATCCAGATGTAGTCACCTGTGTAGTTGGACTCGTTGGTCCATTTGAACTTGTTCTGCAACTTGGAGGTCGCATTCCACCACTGCCGACGGATATCGTTTGTTCCTATGAGGTTGTACAACTGCGTACTGATGAGCTTCTTGGCAGTGTTGCCGTATCCGCCGCCATCACTGGTACCGCACATATGCATGAAGAAAGAGGCGTAGATACCTGACTGGTCGGGCACGATCTCGGCACCCCAGAGCACATCGGCCTGGGCCAGGCTGTTCATGCCGCTGGTGACGGAAGAAGTAAGGGACGCGCCCTTGGCAGCTACAGCCGCAGCATCGTACGCTTCCTGCCAGAGCTCCTGAGTAAGGCATATACGGGCTTTCAGACCGCTGGCCACATACAGGTCGATATGCGACTTGTGGGTGCGGGCATGAGCGTTGCTCAGACGTGCGATGGCAGTGTCGATGTCGGCATTAATCCTGTCATAGGTCTGCTGCACAGTTCCTCTAGGCTTGCCTTCTGTTCCGCGCTCCGTACGCTCGGTGTAGATGGGCACTCCAGGATCGTCCTCGTGTCCCTTATAGGTACGGCAGAAGCTCTGTGCGAGCATGAAGTAGGAGTATGCGCGGATGGCGTAAGCCTGTCCTATCACATAGTTCACATCCTCTGCGCTGCCCTCCATGGTCTCTTTGGCGTCGATGATGAAGTTGGCGTTGGCGATCCATGTGTAGTAAGCGTTCCAGAGGTCGTAGGGACGCCATGCGCTGCTGGCATAAGAGCTTTTCACATCATATATGGCGTCATACCAGAACCATCCTGAGCCCTGGCCGGACATGACATGGTCCTCGCCCATGACATCGGCAGCCAGGTTGTAGGCCGAGATACCGAAGCACTGGTGGGTATTTCCTCCCGTAGACCAGCCTGCGGTGTACATCGACCTGTAGATACCGTTCAGAGGAGTCAGCGCTGTAGTAGCTGACTCATACAGCGCGTCTGTCTCTACGGACGTGGTCGGAGCGGTGTTGAGCGCCTCCTCGGAGCAGGAAGCCAGGCCTGCGGCCAGGATGACGGCTAATGCTGAGTAAAATATCTTTTTCATCGTTATACTTTCCTGTGTTAGAAGTTAATGTTGAGACCGATGGAGTAGGTCTTGTTGGGGGTGTAGGAGTAGCCCATTCCTCCGGAGAAGTTGTACTGGGGATCCATACCGTCGAGGTGGCTGAAAGTGGCTATGTTGTCCAGAGCCATGTAGATTCTGATCTGCTGGGCCTTGATCTTCTGAGCGTACTTGTAGGGCAGGGAGAATCCGAGAGTGATGTTCTTGATGGCGAAGTAGGAGGCGTCCACGAGCCAACGGTCTGTGGCCTCATAACTGGGATTGATCTCGGCGCGGGGCACGTCGGTAATGTCGCCGGGCTTCTGCCATCTGCGGAGGGCGTTCACGTGCCATGTGTCACCCGTGTACATGGGAGCCATGGCGCCGCTGTACAGTCCGTCGTAGATCTTGCCTCCGATGGAGTAGGTGGTCATGATGCTCAGGTCGATGAACTCGAAGATGGTAAAGTCTGTGTTTATACTTCCATAGAGCTTGGGAAGACGGCTGCCCTGGTAGAACTTGCTGACAGAGGCCTTGCTCTTGTCGTCAGTGCGGTAGAGAGGCAGGGGGTTGCCGTCGTTGTCCACGGGGGTGTCACCGTCCCACTTGGCCTCGGTCATGCCCTGGGGCAGGTCGTAGGCCCAGTAGAGCTGAGCGCCTGTTGCGGGATCAACACCTGCGGACTTGGCCATGTAGAAGGTGTAGAGGGGCTTGCCCACCTCGATCACCTGCGAGCCGGATGTAATGCGGGTAGTGCCCTCGGTGAGCTTGAGCACCTCGTTGCGGGTGGTGGATCCGAGGACGTTGACACGCCATGTGAAGTTCTTCTTGTTGAAGATCTGCACGCCGAGAGCCATCTCGACACCGTCGTTGACCATATTTCCTACGTTTGCGTTATATCCTGTGAATCCTGTGGACATGGCCATGGGGAAACTCAGGAGCATGTCGCGGGTGTAGCGGCGGTAGTACTCGATGCTGAAGTCGAGGATGTTGTTGAAGAGACGCACGTCGAGACCGATGTTGAGGTTCTCGTTCTTCTCCCACTTCACGTCCTTGTTCTCGAGGGAACTGAGGAAGGAACCGGCCATGGTGGCGTTGGGATATGACAGCGAGGCGAGACCCTGCCATACATAGTAGGAACTGGCTACGTTGTCATTACCCTGCACGCCGTAACTTGCGCGGAGAGCGAGGTGGTCGATCCAGTCTACGTTGCGCATCCACTTCTCGTTGGTGATGTTCCAGTTGGCGCCCACTGACCAGAAGAGACCCCAGCGGTGGTCGGGATGGAACCTGGAGGATCCGTCGGTACGGATGGAAGCCGACAGGAAGTAGCGGTCTGCGTAGTCGTAGTTCAGACGTCCGAGCCATGACTCGATCTTGTAGGAGTCGCTGTAGGAGTCTCCGTCCACGACGGTGGTGGCGGGACGCAGCTCGATGATACCGTCGATCAGACCTGTTCTCTGTGCTGTCAGGTACGAATAGCTGTAGTCGTAGTACTCATGACCGGCGAGGACACCGATGGTGTGGTCACCGAAGGTGCGGTCGTAGGTGAGCAGCTGGTTGAACGTGTATGAGAGCATCCTGGATGTAGCCTTGGTGAGACGTCCGTCGGAGGCGGCCGCGTTGCCATGGAACATATTGTAGTAGGTGGTTCCGGTCTGAGCGCGGTAGTCGGCGTTGAAGTTGACTGTGAACTTCAGGCCCTTTGCCCAGCCCATCTCATCGCGGTCGGAACCCAGTGTGATGTAGGTCCTGACACCGGCGTTGTCGTTCTTGGTGGCCATGTAGTCGTCATAGAGGGTGGCCACGGAGTTGAAGTTGGTCAGTTTGGGACGCTTTACACCGTAGTCGAACTGGCGGTTGCCGTCAGCGTCGAGTGCGTCCTTGCCCTCAGCATCCTTCAGATATACGGGGTAGATGGGGGACATGAACTGAGCCGAGTACCATACGTTGGAGTTCTCGGAGCCGCTGTATGTAGGACCCTCGGATGTAGTCATGGCCATGGAGAGGTTCAGACCTGCGGACAGCCACTTGGTGGGGGTCAGGTCCACGTTGGCACGGCCGCTGAAGCGCTCGAAGCCGGACTCCTTGAGGATACCGTCCTGATTCAGGTAGCCGAGCGAGAGCAGGGCCTTGATCTTTTCGGAACCGCCGCTGATGCTGAGGTTGTGCTCCTGGCGGAAGGCGTTGTGGTGGGTCACCTCCTCCATCCAGTCCTCGTAGTAGGCTGACTGGGCATCGGCTCTTACTGCGCCTGTCTCAGGATCGATGACGGTCGCCCATGTGTAATTCTTGAAGGGGTTGTACTGCTCGCCGCCGAGAGAACTTGAGAGGCCCTGCATGGCCAGCTGGGATGCGGTCTCCCAGTCATAGCCGTTGTCGAAGGCGTAGCTGTTGCGGAGTGCCTCGTAGGTCAGGTTGACGAAGTCCCTCTGATCCACCATCTGGTAGGGCTTGATGGCCCTGTCCTGCCAGCCGGCGTTGAAGGTGTAGGATACGTTCACCTTGTCGCCCTTGGCACGCTTGGTGGTGATCATCACGACTCCGTTGGCCGCACGTGAACCGTACAGGGCAGCCGAGGAGGCGTCCTTCAGCACGGTCATCGACTCGATGTCGGCGGGATTGATGGAACTGAGGCTGCCGTCGAAGGGAGCACCGTCCACCACGTACAGAGGGCTGTTGGAGGCGTTGATGGAACCGAAGCCGCGGATGATGACACCTGCATCGGAACCGGGCTGACCGGACGACTGAACCTGAACTCCGGCAGCCATACCCTCGAGAGCCTGCGAGAGGTTGGGAACGACACGTTTCTCAATCTTCTCGCTGCTGATGGCAGTAGCGGAACCGGTGATGGCGTCCTTCTTCTGAGTACCGTAAGCCACGACGATCACGTCGTCAAGAGTGGTCGTCTCGGGTACGAGCTCGATGTCGATCGAGGTCCTGCCGTTGACAGGGACTTCCAGAGTGGTGTAACCGAGGAAGGTCACTTCCAGGACTCCGTTTGCAGGCACGGTCAGGGAGTAGGCGCCCATGTCGTCGGTCATCGCCCACTGGGTGGTGCTGCCCTTGAGCACGACGGAGGCTCCGACTATTCCCTCACCTGTTGAAGCATCAGTAACAGTGCCGGTAACTGTGATGTCCTGCGCGTAGGCCGCGGCAGTTACCACGAGAAATGGGCATAAAAAAACCGGTGAACGACGCCTTCAGGCGGTTTCACCGGTTTCTTCAACTTTTGACGGAAGGGTTACTCTTCCTTGCGGCGGGGAGCGGCAGCCATCTTGTTGTAGTCATCCATGGAGGCTACGATGATGCGCTCGAACTCTCGCTGGCCTGTACCGGCGGGGATGAGGTGACCGCAGATAACGTTCTCCTTCAGGCCCTCGAGGGTGTCGACCTTGCCGCGGATGGCAGCTTCGCTGAGCACCTTGGTGGTCTCCTGGAAGGAGGCGGCGGACATGAAGCTGTTGGTACGCAGGGCGGCGCGGGTGATACCCTGGAGTATCTGGTTGGATGTGGCGGGGATGGCGTCACGGGCCTGGACGAGCTTGAGATCCTGTCTCTTGAGCAGGGAGTTCTCGTCCCTGAGCCTGCGGGCGGTGACGATCTGGCCGGGCCTGAGCTCGGTGGAGTCGCCGGCGTCCTGGACTACCTTCTTGCCGAACATCGAGTCGTTCTCCTCGTTGAACTCCCACTTGTCCACCAGCTGCTCGGGCAGGAAGCGGGTGTCGCCGGGATCTACGATCTGCACCTTGCGCATCATCTGGCGCACGATGATCTCGAAGTGCTTGTCGTTGATCTTCACACCCTGCATACGGTATACCTCCTGAATCTCGTTGACGATGTACTCCTGTACCTTGATGGGACCCTGGATGGCCAGGATGTCGGCGGGGGAGACGGCACCGTCGGAGAGGGGCATGCCGGCGCGGATATAGTCGTTCTCCTGAACGAGGATCTGCTTGGACAGAGGTACGAGGTAGCGTTTCTCGTCTCCGCTCTTGGAGCGGATGATGATCTCGCGGTTGCCTCGCTTGATCTTGCCCATCTGGACCTCACCGTTGATTTCCGCAACGATAGCGGGATTGGACGGGTTGCGGGCCTCGAAGAGCTCGGTGACGCGGGGCAGACCTCCGGTGATATCGCCCGATTTTCCGATGGCGCGCGGAATCTTGACGATAACATCTCCGGCCTGAACCTCCTGTCCGTCCTCGACCATCAGGTGAGCGCCCACAGGCAGGTTGTACTGCTTGACCTCCATCCCGTTCTGCATGATGTGGATGGTGGGGTTCTTGGATTTGTCCCTGGACTCGATTATGACCTTCTCGCGATGGAGTGAGAACTCGTCCGTAGCCTCCTCCCTGAAAGTAACACCCTCGACGAGGCTGTCGAATGCCACGGTACCGGAAAGCTCCGTGATGGTGACGGCGTTGTATGCGTCCCACTCGCAGATACGGTCGCCTTTTGATATATTGGCTCCGTCTTTCTGGAACAGCTTGGCTCCGTAGGGGATGTTGTGCTGGGAGAGTGTGATGCCGGTGTTGACGTCGACGATACGCATCTCGGCTGTACGGCCGATGACGATCTCGAAGTCGCCCTCATCCTCATGCTTGGTTACGGTCCTGAGCTCCTCGAACTCCAGACGTCCGTCGTAGCGGGCTACGATCTCGGACTCGGAGGCGATGCTGGAAGCGGTACCACCGACGTGGAATGTACGGAGGGTCAGCTGTGTACCGGGCTCTCCGATGGACTGTGCGGCGATGACACTGACCACCTCGCCCTTCTCGACCATGCGGCCGGTGGCCAGGTTGCGGCCGTAGCACTTGGCGCAGACACCCTTGCGGGACTCGCAGGTGAGCACCGAGCGGATCTCCACCTGCTCGATGGGCAGGGCGGATATCTTGGCTGCGATGTCCTCTGTGATCTCCTCGTTGGCTGAGAGGATAAGCTCTCCGGTCAGAGGGTTGTAGATGTCGTGTACGGATGTACGGCCGAGGATACGGTCGTAGAGGGACTCGACGATCTCGTCCTTGTTCTTGATGGCTGTGGCCACGATTCCGCGGAGGGTCTTGCAGTCCTCCTCGTTGATGATCACGTCGTGGGACACGTCTACGAGCCTACGGGTCAGATAACCGGCGTCGGCTGTTTTCAGCGCGGTGTCGGCCAGACCTTTACGGGCACCGTGTGTGGAGATGAAGTACTCGAGCACGGAGAGGCCCTCCTTGAAGTTGGAGAGAATAGGGTTCTCGATAATCTCCGCTCCGGTCGATCCGGACTTCTGGGGCTTGGCCATCAGGCCTCGCATACCGCAGAGCTGACGGATCTGCTCCTTCGAACCGCGGGCTCCCGAGTCGAGCATCATGAATATAGGGTTGAAGCCCTGCTGGTCTGCCTCGATGGTCTTGGTCACCATGTTGGTCAGACGGGAGTTGGTGGTGGTCCAGATGTCGATGATCTGGTTGTAGCGCTCGTTGTTGGTGATAAGACCCATGTTGAAGCTGGCCTGGATCTCCTCCACCTGGTTGTAGCCTGACTCTACGAGCTCGGCTTTCTCCTGGGGGATGATCACGTCGGCGAGGTTGAACGACAGACCGCCCCTGAAGGCCATGGTGTAGCCTATCGACTTGATGTCGTCCAGGAACTGGGCTGTGCGGGCCACTCCGCAGACTTTCACCACCTTGCCGATGATGTCACGGAGGGACTTCTTGGTCAGCAACTCGTTGATGTAGCCTACTTCAGGAGGTACCACCTGATTGAAGATGACTCTTCCGACTGTGGTGTTCTCGAAGATGCGGTAGCCCTTCGAGGGATCAGTCATATCTTTGGGGAGACGCACGGAGATCTTGGCGTGCAGGTCGACGCGCTTCTCATTGTATGCTATGATGACTTCCTCAGGCCCGTAGAATGTCATGCCCTGGCCGCGGGAGCCTTCCCGGGGCTTGGTGATGTAGTAGAGGCCGAGGACCATGTCCTGGGAGGGCACGGTGATTGGCGCTCCGTTGGCGGGGTTGAGGATGTTGTGCGAGCCGAGCATCAGCAGCTGGGCCTCGAGGATGGCGGCGTTGCCCAGGGGAAGGTGCACGGCCATCTGGTCACCGTCGAAGTCCGCGTTGAAGGCGGTACATGCGAGGGGGTGGAGCTGAATGGCCTTGCCCTCGATCAGCTTGGGCTGGAATGCCTGGATACCGAGGCGGTGCAGGGTAGGGGCACGGTTGAGGAGGACGGGATGGCCTTTCATCACGTTCTCCAGGATGTCCCAGATGACGGGCTCTTTCTTGTCCACTATCTTCTTGGCCGAACGCACTGTCTTGACGATGCCTCTCTCGATCAGCTTGCGGATGATGAAGGGCTTGTAGAGCTCGGCGGCCATGAACTTGGGCAGACCGCACTCGTGCATGTGCAGCTCGGGACCTACGACGATAACCGAACGGGCGGAGTAGTCCACACGTTTACCGAGCAGGTTCTGACGGAAACGGCCCTGTTTTCCCTTGAGGGAGTCCGAGAGGGACTTGAGGGTACGGTTGGCGTCGGTCTTGACGGCGTTGGACTTGCGCGAGTTGTCGAAGAGGGAGTCAACGGCCTCCTGCAGCATGCGCTTCTCGTTGCGCAGGATGACTTCGGGGGCCTTGATCTCAATGAGCTTCTTCAGACGGTTGTTGCGGATGATGACGCGGCGGTAGAGGTCGTTGAGGTCGGATGTGGCGAAACGTCCTCCGTCCAGGGGCACGAGGGGCCTCAGGTCGGGGGGAATGACGGGGATGACCTTCATGATCATCCATTCGGGACGGTTCACGTCCTTCGACTCACGGAAGGCCTCGATGACGCTCAGGCGCTTGAGGGCCTCGGCCTTGCGCTGCTGGGAGGTCTCGCTCTCGGTCTTGTGGCGCAGGTCGTAGGAGAGCTCGTCGAGATCCAGCTTGGACAGGAGGGTGTAGATGGCCTCGGCGCCCATGCCGGCGATGAACTTCTCGGGGTCGCTGTCGTCCAGGGACTGGTTGTCCTTGGGCAGGCGGTCGAGCACGTCCAGGTACTCGTCCTCGGAGAGGAGGGCGAGGTCGCTTATGTTGAGATCGCGGGCGGCTCCGGCCTGGATTACGATGTACCTCTCGTAGTAGATCACCGACTCGAGCTTCTTGGATGCGATGCCGAGCAGGCTGCCGATCTTGTTGGGAGTCGAGCGGAAGTACCAGATGTGGGCCACGGGCACGGTCAGGGTGATGTGTCCCATCCTCTCCCTGCGGACCTTCTTCTCGGTCACCTCCACACCGCAGCGGTCGCAGACGATGCCGCGGTAGCGGATCCTCTTGTACTTGCCGCAGTGGCACTCGTAGTCCTTGGTGGGACCGAAGATTCTCTCGCAGAAGAGTCCGTCGCGCTCCGGCTTGTAGGTACGGTAGTTGACGGTCTCGGGCTTGAGGACCTCTCCGGAGGATCTCTCCAGAATCTCTTCGGGAGAGGCCAGTCCGATGGATATCCGGCTGAAGTTGCTTTTGATCTTATTGTCTTTCTTAAAAGCCATATCTTGGATAATTCTTAATTGTCAAATACAAACATTAGTCTAACTTGATGCTCAGTCCGAGTCCGCGGAGCTCGTGCAGCAGCACGTTCAGGGACTCAGGAATGCCGGGTGTAGGCATCGGGTCGCCCTTGACGATGGCCTCGTAGGCGCGGGAACGGCCGGTGACGTCGTCGGACTTGATGGTGAGGATCTCCTGGAGGACATTGGAGGCTCCGAATGCCTCGAGGGCCCATACCTCCATCTCTCCGAAACGCTGGCCTCCGAACTGTGCCTTACCTCCCAGAGGCTGCTGGGTGATGAGGGAGTAGGGACCGATGGAGCGGGCGTGCATCTTGTCGTCGACCATGTGGCCGAGCTTGATCATGTAGATCACGCCGACAGTCGCGGGCTGGTCGAAGTACTCTCCGCTGCCGCCGTCGCGCAGGAAGGTCTTTCCGTAGCGGGGCAGGCCTGCCTTGTCGGTGTACTCACAGATCTGGTCGAGGGAAGCTCCGTCGAAGATCGGGGTGCTGAACTTCAGGCCCAGCTCCTTGCCGGCCCATCCGAGCACTGTCTCGTAGATCTGTCCCAGGTTCATACGGGAAGGCACGCCCAGAGGGTTGAGGACGATGTCCACTGTGGAACCGTCATCGAGGAAGGGCATGTCCTCGTCGCGTACGACCTTGGCCACGATACCCTTGTTTCCGTGGCGTCCGGCCATCTTGTCGCCGACGCGGATCTTCCTCTTCTTGGCCACGTAGACCTTGGCCAGCTGCATGATGCCGGAGGGCAGCTCGTCTCCGATGGTGAGGTTGTATTTGATGCGCTTGAGTGTCGCGTCGTACTCCTTGTAGGCTATCAGGTAGTTGTTGATGAGGGTCTTGATCTGCTCGTTGGCCGTCTTGTCGGAGGTCCACTTGGCGGGATTGACGTCCTCGTACTTGATATTCTCGAGCATGGCGCGGGTAATCACTGTCCCCTTGGGGATGAGCTCTGTCTCGTAGAGGTCCGAGATGCCGTTGCTCTTGTGGTCCTTCACCAGAACCATGAGCTTGTCGATGAAGAGCTTGCGCAGGGCGGTGGTCTTCTCCACGAAGTCCTCCTCGGCCCTTACCAGCTCCTCCTTGGGAGCGCTCTTGCCTCTCTTGCCGGGCTCCTTGGCCACGCGGGAGAAGAGTCTCTTGCCGATGATGGTTCCGGAGAGGGAAGGGGAGGCCTTCAGGGAGGCGTCCTTCACGTCGCCGGCCTTGTCGCCGAAGATGGCTCTCAGGAGTTTCTCCTCGGGTGAGGGGTCGCTCTCGCCCTTAGGGGTGATCTTGCCGATGAGGATGTCGCCGGGCTCTACGTTGGCGCCGACCCTGATGATACCGTGCTCGTCGAGGTCCTTGGTGGCGTCCTCGCTGACGTTCGGGATATCGGAGGTCAGCTCCTCCATTCCGCGCTTGGTGTCGCGGACTTCCATGATGTACTCGTCCACGTGGATGGAGGTGAATATATCCTCGCGGAGTATCCTCTCGGAGAGGACGATGGCGTCCTCGAAGTTATATCCTTTCCAGGGCATGAAGGCCACCTTCAGGTTGCGTCCGAGGGCGAGCTCGCCGCCCTGTGTGGCGTATCCTTCGGTGAGGACCTGACCGGGATGCACTCTTTCGCCCTTGCGTACGATGGGCTTGAGGTGGATCGAGGTGCTCTGGTTGGTCTTGCGGTACAGGGGCAGATGGTAGACTGTCACGTCGGGAGCGAAGCTTACGAACTTCTCTGCCTTTGTCCTGTCGTACTTGACATGTATCTCGCGGGCATCCACATATACTACCTCTCCGTCTCTGGCTGCGACCACCTGGGTGCGGGAGTCGCGGGCTACTGCCCTCTCCAGACCGGTACCGACGATGGGGGCCTCGGGACGCACTACAGGCACGGCCTGGCGCATCATGTTGGATCCCATGAGGGCACGGTTGGCGTCGTCATGCTCGAGGAAAGGAATAAGGGATGCTGCGATGGATGCTATCTGGTTGGGGGCCACGTCCATGTAGTGTACCTGATCCTTGGTCACTACCGGGAAGTCAGCCTCGTGACGGCAGCTGATGCGCTCGTCGAGGATGTCTCCGTCGTCGTCGAGGTGGATGTTGGCCTGTGCGACCATCTTGTCCTCCTCTTCCTCGGCGCTCATGTAGACGCATCCCTCGGGGGACATGTCCACCTTGCCGTTCTCTACCTTTCTATAAGGTGTCTCGATAAATCCGAGATCATTGATCCTCGCATACACGCAGAGCGAGGAGATAAGGCCGATGTTGGGTCCCTCAGGGGTCTCGATGGGGCAGAGTCGGCCGTAGTGGGTGTAGTGCACGTCGCGGACCTCGAAACCGGCGCGGTCCCTTGACAGACCTCCGGGACCGAGTGCTGACAGACGGCGCTTGTGTGTCATCTCGGCCAGAGGGTTGGTCTGGTCCATGAACTGGGACAGCTGGCTGGTTCCGAAGAAGGAGTTGATTACGGACGAGAGGGTCTTGGCGTTGATGAGGTCGGTGGGTACGAATACCTCGTTGTCCCTCACGTTCATCCTCTCGCGGATGGTACGTGCCATACGGGTGAGACCGACGCTGAACTGGTTGGCGAGCTGCTCGCCGACAGTCCTGATGCGGCGGTTGCTCAGGTGGTCGATGTCATCAATGGCGGCTTTGTTGTTGATCAGCTGGATGAGATACTTGATGATCTCGATGATATCCTGTTTGGTCAGAACCCTGACGTCGGACGGGGTGGTCAGGCCCAGTTTCCTGTTGAGACGGTAGCGGCCCACCTCTCCGAGGTCGTAGCGCTTGTCGGAGATGAAGAGCTTGTCGATAACGTCGCGGGCTGTGGCCTCGTCAGGCGGTTCTGAGTTGCGCAATTGCCTGTAGGTGTAGAAGACGGCCTCTTTCTCAGAGTTGCAGACGTCTTTCTGGAGGGTATTGAAAATGATCGTGTAGTCGCTCAGGTCCACGTCGTCCCTGTGGAGGAGGATGGTGCTGACTCCGGCGTCCACGATGTCGTCTATGTTGTTCTCGTCGAGAATGGTCTCGCGGTCAACGACGATCTGGTTCCTCTCGATGTAGACTACCTCACCGGTGTCCTCGTCCACGAAGTCCTCGTTCCATGTCTTGAGGACGCGGGCGGCGAGCTTGGAACCGATATTCTTCGTAAGTTCTTCCTTGGTGGCCTGCACCTCGCGTGCAAGTCCGAAGATATCGAGGATGTCCTTGTCACCCTCGAACCCGATGGCCCTCAGCAGGGTCGTGACAGGGAGCTTCTTCTTCCTGTCGATGTAGGCGTACATGACATTGTTGATGTCGGTGGCGAACTCAATCCACGAGCCCTTGAACGGAATGATTCTGGCAGAATAGAGCTTCGTTCCGTTGGCGTGGATGCTCTGCCCGAAGAATACGCCGGGCGAGCGGTGGAGCTGCGATACGACGATGCGCTCCGAGCCGTTGATGACAAATGTTCCCCTTTCGGTCATGTACGGGATGGTGCCCAGATATACGTCCTGGATCGAGGTGTCGAAATCCTCATGCTCGGGGTCCGTGCAGTAGAGCTTCAGCTTGGCCTTGAGGGGCACGCTGTAGGTCAGACCCATGTCCAGACATTCGTCGACGCTGTAGCGGGGAGGGTCGATGAAATAGTCTACGAATTCGAGGACGAAGTTGTTTCTGGTGTCGGTGATGGGGAAAATCTCCTGGAATACTTTGAACAGTCCTTCATTACGGCGGTTTTCAGGTGTGGTGTCCAGCTGGAAGAAGTCCTTGAAAGACTTCAGCTGTACCTCCAAGAAATCGGGGTATTCGAGAAGAGTCTTGGAAGATGCAAATGAAATACGTTGATTGTTAAGGTTTTGCGCCATTGTGTCCGGTTTTGTTGAAGATAAACTTGAAAAACGACAAAAAGGTTTAGAGTCCTGGGCGGACCCTAAACCTGAATTTTCCCGTCAGCGGGATGGAGTATGTTTATTTAACTTCAACTTCTCCGCCTGCTTCTTCGAGTTGTGCTTTTACCTGTTCAGCTTCAGCCTTGGATACTTTCTCCTTTACGGGAGCGGGAACCTTGTCAACGAGCTCCTTGGCCTCTTTCAGTCCGAGACCGGTGATCTCCTTAACGACCTTCACGATCTGGAGCTTGGCCTGGCCGGCTGAGGTGAGGATTACGTCGAACTGGGTCTGCTCAGCCTCAGCGGCTGCGCCGCCTGCTGCGGGAGCGGCTACTGCTACTGCAGCGGCTGCTGCAGGCTCGATTCCGTACTCGTCCTTGAGTACCTGTGCGAGTTCCTGAACTTCTTTAACTGTGAGGTTTACTAACTCTTCCGCAAATTTCTTGATATCTGCCATGATTTCTAATTATTAAATTGTTTGTTTTATTTTTACTCTTTTTCCGATAAGGTCTTGACCAGTCCTGCGATCTTGCCGCCGGCAGAAGCCTGCAGAGCGGAGATGACGTTGCGTGCAGGAGACTGCAGCAGACCGATGATGTCGCCGATGAGTTCTTCACGGGACTTGATGTTGACGAGAACCTCGAGGTTCTCAGCACCGACGTAGGCGCAATCCTGAACGTACGCTCCTTTCAGCACCGGCTTGCCCATTTTCTCACCGTATTCCTTGATGAGCTTGGCAGGGGTGTTGGGGGTAGTGGTGAACATGATGGCGGAAGAGCCTTCCATTACAGGCTTCATGGCCTCTACGGCCTCGCCTTCCATCTTCTCGAGGGCTTTGATGAAGAGAGTGTTCTTAACGACCATCAGCTTCACGTCCTTCTCGAAGCAGGCCCTGCGGAGGGCTGTGGTGTTTTCCGCGTTGAGTCCCGAGATGTCGGTAACATAGAAGTTGGGAGTCTCAGCAAGCTGAGCCGCAACCTGATCTATAATCTGTGCTTTTTCCTCTTTTCTCATGATACTCTGGTTGATTATTCAGCTGCGCTGAAGGTTTTCGAATCTATGCATATACCGGGGCTCATAGTAGAAGAGATGAAGATGCTCTTCACGTATGTTCCTTTCAGGGACTGAGGTTTCAGTTTTACGATGGTGTTGAGGAGCTCGAGAGCGTTGGCTGCCAGCTGCTCGGCGTCGAAGGACACCTTGCCGATGGCTGCGTGAACGATACCGGTCTTGTCAACCTTGAAGTCGATCTTACCGGCCTTCACTTCCTTGACAGCCTTGCCGATCTCCATGGTCACCGTACCTGTCTTGGGGTTGGGCATCAGGCCGCGGGGACCGAGGATACGGCCCAGGGCACCTACCTTACCCATGACGGAGGGAGTACAGATGATCACGTCCACATCGGTCCAGCCGCCCTTGATCTTCTCGACGAACTCGTCCAGACCTACATAGTCGGCACCGGCCTCGCGGGCTTCGTTCTCCTTATCGGGGGTACATAATACGAGTACGCGGGTAACTTTACCGGTTCCGTGAGGAAGGGTCACAACGCCACGTACCATCTGGTTTGCCTTACGGGGGTCGACACCGAGGCGTACAGCGAGGTCAACGGAGGCGTCGAACTTGGCGTAGTTGCTTTCCTTCACCAGTTTGCATGCTTCCAGAAGCCTGTACTGTTTCCCGAAGTCCACTTTCGCTTCGGCTATTTTCTGGTTTTTAGTCAATTTACTCATAGCGTGCGATTATTTTACGTCTTCAGGGAATGTACCAGTAACTGTGACGCCCATGCTTCTAGCCGTTCCGGCCACCATCTTCATGGCAGACTTGAGGGTGAAAGCGTTCATGTCGGGCATTTTGTCCTGAGCGATGGCCTTTACCTGGTCCCAGGTGAGGGAACCTGCCTTGCTGCGGTTGGGCTCGGCTGAGCCTTTGGCAATCTTGGCGGCCTCTTTGATCTGGACTGCTACAGGGGGCTGCTTAACGACAAATGTAAAGGATTTATCACTGTAAACGGTGATGATTACAGGGAGTACCTTTCCGGCCTTGTCCTGAGTACGGGCATTGAATTGTTTGCAGAAATCCATGATGTTCACGCCCTTCGAACCGAGAGCCGGTCCTACTGGAGGTGAGGGATTCGCGGCACCGCCTTTTATCTGCAATTTAATAAATGCGGCAATCTCTTTAGCCATAATTAATACTTGATTTATTCTTTAACTACTTGAACAAAATTCAGTTCCAGAAGAGTCTTGCGTCCGAAAATCTTGACCATCACCTTGAGTTTCTTCTTGTCCTGAAGAATCTCCTCGATCGTGCCGTCGAAGCCGTTGAAAGGACCGTCGGTGATCTTCACAGCCTCTCCGACGATGAACGGGGTGATGTTCTCCTCATCCTGCTCGAGCTGCTCGTCCACTATACCGAGTATCCTGTTGATCTCGGAGGGTCTGAGGGGTATGGGCTCTTTGTCCTTGCCCTGTCTCTCCGTGAGGAAGCCGGATACGTGGGGTACGTTGCGGATGATGTGCTGCAGCTCGCCTGTCAGATGGGCCTCGATGAGAACGTAGCCGGGAAAGAATATGCTTTCCTTGCTGACCTTCTTACCGTTGCGCACCTGATAGATCTTCTCGGTGGGAATGAGAATCTGGGATACGTAGTCATTGAGACCGAGTGCTCTTATCTCGCTCTCAATGTACTCCTTTGCCTTTTTCTCCTTACCGCCGGCGCATCGGATGACGTACCATTTCTTCTCAAGCTCAGCCATCGTCTTAGTATAATAAGTTATAGATCGTGGTCACCAGATGTCTGAACACGAAATCCATCAGAAATATTATAGCCGCGAGGATGACCGAGGCCACCATCACGACGATCGCCGAACTCTGAAGCTGGTTCCAAGACGGCCAGCTGACTTTTTGGGTCAGTTCTTTGTACGACTCTTTTACGTAAACTGATATTCTGCTCATTTTTAAGTGTTTGTCGGCTTTTGGCCGGAAGCTTGCCTTGAGCCGGTTGTTAAAATGCCGAGCCCGTAACAACTCGGTATCTTGCAGGGACAGAGCGATTCGAACGCCCATCAACGGTTTTGGAGACCGCTATTCTACCCTTGAACTATGTCCCTTTAAAAAGGGGGCCGAGTAGAAGGCCCCCTTGTATTGTTTCCCGTTGGAGAACGGTTATTCGAGGATCTCAGTTACCTGACCTGAGCCGACGGTACGGCCGCCCTCACGGATGGCGAAGCGGAGACCTGCGTTGATAGCTACAGGGTAGATGAGCTCTACGGTGATCTCTACGTTGTCGCCGGGCATTACCATCTCGGTTCCCTCAGGGAGCATAATCTCTCCGGTGATGTCGAGGGTACGGATGAAGAACTGAGGACGATAGTGGTTGTGGAAAGGAGTGTGACGGCCACCCTCATCTTTCTTCAGCACGTAGATAGCGGCTTTGAATTTCTTATGAGGAGTGATGGTACCGGGATGAGCGATAACCTGACCTCTCTTGATCTCCTTCTTGTCGATACCGCGGAGGAGCAGACCTACGTTGTCTCCAGCCTCACCCTCGTCGAGAATCTTGCGGAACATCTCGACACCGGTAACAACTGACTTCTTGGGCTCCTCGCCGAGGCCGATAATCTGAACCTCGTCGCCGACCTTAACGATACCGGTCTCGATACGGCCGGTAGCAACGGTACCACGACCTGTGATGGAGAAGATATCCTCGATAGGCATCAGGAAAGGCTTCTCGTTGTCACGAACAGGCAGGGGAATGTACTCGTCAACTGCGTTCATCAGCTCCATAACCTTCTCGACCCACTTGGGCTCGCCGTTGAGGGCGCCGAGGGCAGAACCTGCGATAACGGGAGCGTTGTCGCCGTCGAAGCCGTAGAAGCTGAGCAGCTCACGAACCTCCATCTCAACGAGCTCGATCATCTCGGGATCGTCAACGATATCAACTTTGTTCAGGAACACAACGATTCTGGGCACGTTCACCTGACGGGCGAGCAGGATGTGCTCACGGGTCTGGGGCATAGGACCGTCGGTAGCGGCTACTACAAGGATAGCACCATCCATCTGAGCGGCACCGGTAACCATGTTCTTCACATAGTCAGCGTGGCCCGGGCAGTCTACGTGTGCGTAGTGACGGGTCTCAGTCTGATACTCGATATGGGCGGTATTGATGGTGATACCGCGCTCCTTCTCCTCGGGAGCGTTGTCGATGGAGTCGAATGAGCGGACCTCGGAGAGTCCCTTCTCAGCCAGAACCTTGGTGATGGCTGCGGTCAGAGTAGTTTTACCGTGGTCAACATGGCCGATAGTACCTATGTTTACGTGCGGCTTGTCCCTTTTGAAAGTTTCTTTTGCCATAATGTCTGATTTTATGTAATTAAAATTGAGCCGGTGATGAGATTTGAACTCATGACCTCTTCCTTACCAAGGAAGCGCTCTACCCCTGAGCTACACTGGCTTTTAATGGAGCGGAAGACGAGGTTCGAACCCGCGACCCTCAGCTTGGAAGGCTGATGCTCTACCAACTGAGCTACTTCCGCGTTATGTGTGGGGAGAGAAGGATTCGAACCTCCGAAGGCGTGCGCCAGCAGATTTACAGTCTGCCCCAGTTGGCCACTTTGGTATCTCCCCTGAGTATATTTTGTTATACGTATTCAATGAACTTGAGCCGATAGAGGGATTCGAACCCACGACCCGCTGATTACAAATCAGCTGCTCTGGCCAACTGAGCTATATCGGCAGCGCTTATTTTTGGGACTGCAAAGATATATCATTTATTAAAATATCCAAAACAATTTTAAAAATAATTGCAGATTGTTTTGAAAATATTTTCCGTGTCATACCCGCATTCGGCCCTTAACTCCTTGATAGTCCCTTGCTCCACGAATTTGTCGGGGACTCCGAGGCCAATGACTTTTATCCCCGGATGCCGCTCTGCAACCCAGGAGGCCACGGCGTCGTGCAGTCCTCCGGCGGTCATTCCGTCCTCGACGGTGATGACGGTGCGGGCCTTGGAGCAGACCTCCTCCAGGATGTCCGTGTCCAGCGGCTTGAGGAAGCGCATGTCGTAGTGGAGCGCCTCCCTGCCCGTCTCGGCGGCTCTGCGGACGGCCTCCGCGGCCCGGTTGCCTATTGGACCTATGGTGAGCACCGCCACGTCCTTTCCGGGGTGGAGGAGACGGCCGCGGCCCAGGGGAATGGTCCTGAACTCTGCTCCACGCCAGGAGACTCCCTCGCCGTTTCCACGGGGATACCTTATTATAATAGGACCCTGGAATGAGGGGAGGGCGGCCATGTACATGAGGTTGCGCAGCTCCAGTTCGTCGAGGGGGGAGGCGATGACCAGGTTCGGAACGGGGCGGAAGGCGGCCAGGTCAAATACGCCCTGGTGCGTGGCTCCGTCCTCTCCGACCAGACCGGCGCGGTCCAGGCAGAGGATGACCTTCAGTTTCTGGAGGGCGACGTCGTGGATGACATTGTCGTAGGCCCTCTGCATGAAGGAGGAGTAGATGTTGCAGAAGGGGAGGTAGCCCGCGGCGGCCAGACCGGCGGAGAATGTGACGGCATGCTGCTCGGCGATGCCGACGTCGAAGGTCCGCTCGGGTATTTCCCTCATCATGATGTTCATGCCGCAGCCGGAGGCCATGGCGGGAGTGACGGCGACGATCTTCTCATCGGCCCGGGCAAGCTCCAGGAGGGTCTCTCCGAATACGTCCTGGTAGCGGGCGGCGGCGGGCTCAGCGGGGATGCTGCGCTTGCCGGTGACGGGGTCGAAGGTGCCGGGTGCGTGCCATACGGTCTGGTCCTCCTCGGCGGGACGGTAGCCCTTGCCCTTTTTGGTGATGACGTGCAGGAGCTTGGGACCCTTGATGTTGCGCAGGGAGGCGAGGGTGGTGGTCAGCTGTCCGATGTCGTGGCCGTCGATGGCTCCGAAGTAACGGAATCCGAAGGACTCGAAGAGGGAGCCGCTGCGGAAGATGGCCATCTTGGTGCTGAACATCACTTTCTGGACCCAGCGGCGCAGGCGGGTGGAGCCTATCGCTTCCCATACGTGGTTCTTGATGCGGTTGTAGGTCTCGGAGGTGGAAATCTTGAGCAGGTAGTCGTGCATGCCTCCGCGGCCGTGGTCTATGGAGATGTGGTTGTCGTTGAGAATAACCAGAATGTCGGTCTTCATCGCACCGGCGTTGTTGAGTCCCTCGAAGGCCATGCCTCCTGTCATGGCTCCGTCGCCTATGACGGCGACTATCTTCTCGTCGCTGCCGGAAAGTTTGGCGGCTATGGCCATGCCCAGGGCGGCGCTTACCGAGGTGGATGAGTGGCCGACTCCGAAGGCGTCGAAGATGCTCTCGGACATTTTCGGGAAACCGCTTATGCCGCCGTAGGTCCGGTTGGTGCGGAACTGCTCCCGGCGGCCTGTAATGATCTTGTGGGCGTAGGCCTGATGTCCCACGTCCCAGACTATCTTGTCGGTAGGGGTGTTGTAGGTGTAGTGCAGGGCAACGGCCAGCTCGACCGCGCCAAGGCTCGAGCCCAGGTGGCCCGGGTTCGTGGCGCAGCATCCGATCATGTACTGCCGTATCTCGCTGCAGAGGGTCTCCAGCTGCTTGACAGAAAAGCCCCGGATATCTTCGGGGCTGTTGACTTTCTCCAGCAGGGACATGGCCTATTTCCTGAAAATGGTCTCGTCCCTGTCCGGGCCGAGGGAGATAACGGTTACAGGCACTCCTGTCTGCTGCTCGATAAATGCGATATATTCCTTGAACTCAACGGGAAGGTCCTTCTCGTCGCGGATATCCGAGAGAGGCTGCTTCCAGCCCTTGAACTCCTGATATACGGGAGTGACCTCAGCGTAGGTGTCGTAGGGCACGGTGTCCTGGGGCTTGCCGTCCACGATGTATCCTGTGGCTATCCTGATGGTGTCGAATGTGTCCATCACGTCGGCCTTCATCATGATCAGTTCTGTGACTCCGTTGAGCATCACGGCGTACTTGAGGGCTACCATCTCCGGCCAGCCGGTGCGGCGGGGACGGCCTGTGGTGGCGCCGAACTCGTGGCCCTGGCGGCGGAGCTCCTCTCCGGTCTCATCGAAGAGCTCGGTGGGGAAGGGGCCGCTGCCCACGCGGGTGCAGTAGGCCTTGAAGATGCCGTAGACGTGGCCGATGGACGAGGGGGCCACTCCCAGTCCGAGGCATGCGCCCGGGCAGATGGTGGTCGAGGAGGTCACGAAGGGGTAGGATCCGAAGTCCACGTCGAGCATCGAGCCCTGGGCTCCCTCGGCGAGGACGCTGCTGCCCTGGGCGAGCCTGTCATTGATATAGTACTCGCCGTCCACCAGGTCGAATGTGCGGAGGTAGTCCACGGCGGCCATCCACTCCTTCACGTTGGTGTCGGGGTCGTAGGCGTAGTCAAACTGCTTGAGGAAGGCGATGTGCTTCTTCTTCAGGGCCTCGAAACGGTCCTGGAAGTCCGGGGCGAGGATGTCGCCTACGCGGAGGCCGTTGCGTCCGGTCTTGTCCATGTAGGTGGGGCCGATGCCCTTGAGGGTCGAGCCGATCTTGGACTTGCCCTTGGAAGCCTCGGATGCCGCGTCGATGATGCGGTGGGTGGGGGTGATGAGGTGGGCCTTCTTCGAGATGCGGATGCGCTCCCTTACCGGGACGCCCAGCTTCTCCAGTTCCTCGCACTCCTGCCGGAAGATGATGGGGTCGAGGACCACACCGCCTCCGATGAGGTTGTCGGTGCCTTCCCGGAAAATGCCCGAGGGGACGGAGTGCAGCACGAAACTGCTCTCCCCGTGATGGATCGAGTGCCCGGCGTTGGGACCGCCCTGGAAGCGGGCGATGATATTGTACTTCTGTGCAAGGACATCCACTATCTTGCCCTTGCCCTCGTCTCCCCACTGGAGGCCGAGGACGACGTCTACTTTTGCTGTATTGTTGCTCATGATATTTCTTCTGTTTCAGGACAATGTTCTAGAACGGGAGATCGTCTCCCTCCTCGGCGCCGCCGAAGGAGTCTGCGGCGGGGGCTGTCTGTGCGGGGGTATTGTACCCCTGGGGCTGCTGCTGAGGCTGCTGCCAGTTCTGCTGCTGTTGCTGGAAATTCTGCCGGGGCTGCTGCCATCCTCCCTGCTGCTGGGGCTGATAGGGCTGCTGGTAGCCTCCTCCCTGGGAGTAGCCGCCGCCCTGGTTGCCGGGGTTGTCCGCCTTGCGGCCGAGGAGCTGCATGTTGTCGGCGAGGATTTCGGTCATGTATTTGGTGTTGCCGTCCTTGTCGTTGTAGGAGCGGGTGCGGATGCGGCCCTCGATGAAGAGCTGCGTGCCTTTCTTGACGTACTTCTCTGCTATCTCTGCTAAGTTTCTCCAGCACACGATGTTGTGCCATTCGGTCTGCTCTTTCATCTCTCCGGTGCTGCGGTCCCTGTACCTCTCGGTGGTGGCCAGGGAGAAAGTGGCGTTCATGGTGCCGCTTTCCAGGTGCCGGATCTCGGGATCCCTTCCCGCGTTTCCTATAAGTAGGACTTTATTCAGTGACATAATCGGATTGTTTTAATTTCGGACTGCTAAGATAGCATTATTTTTCGTACTTTTGACCCGAATTAATCCTAATACTCTAGATCACATGCAAGAAAAAATGGCAAAAATGCTCAACGACAGTGTTGTAGCCCGTTGGACAGCGTTGATTCTCATTGCGCTGATGATGTTTTTCGCATATATGTTCGTGGACGTGATGTCCCCTCTGAAATCCCTGATCGAGTCGGCCAGGGGCTGGGACAGCGGCGCGTTCGGAACATACGCGGCATCCGAATATATCCTGAACGTGTGCGGTTTCCTGATTCTGGCCGGTATCATCCTTGACAAGATGGGTATCCGCTTTACCGGAACTCTCTCCGCCTCCCTGATGGTGCTCGGCGCCGCGATAAAGTTCGTGGGTGTGAGCGAGTGGTTCCAGGGTACGGGCTTCAATGCCTGGCTCGACAGCTGGTGGACAGCCATGCCCGGCAGCGCCAAGATGGCCTCCCTCGGCTTCATGATCTTCGGCTGCGGCTGCGAGATGGCCGGTACCACGGTGTCCAAATCCATAGCCAAGTGGTTTAAAGGCAAGGAAATGGCCCTCGCAATGGGCCTTGAGATGGCTATCGCCCGTCTCGGTGTGTTCGCCGTCATGTGGCTGGCGCCCATCATCTCCAATAGTTTCGACCAGTCGGTGGTGGCTCCCGTGGGCTTCTGCACCGTCCTCCTGCTCATCGGTCTGATCAACTACATAGTCTTCTCCGTGATGGACTCCAAGCTGGACAAGCAGCTGGTGGCAGCCGGTATGGCTACGGAGGAGAAGTCCCCCGAGGACGAGTTCCATATCCGCGATCTTGGCAAGATATTCTCCAGCAAGATGTTCTGGCTGGTGGCCCTGCTCTGCGTGCTCTACTACTCGGCTATCTTCCCCTTCCAGAGATATGCTCCCAACTATCTGGAGGTGACCCTCGGAGTGGACAATGCCACTGCTTCCCAGCTCTTCAGCTTTTTCCCGATTCTGGCCATGTGCCTCACGCCTCTACTCGGTATCTTCCTGGACCGCAAGGGCAAGGGCGCCACGATGCTGATGCTCGGAGCGATAATCATGATCGTATGCCACCTGTCGTTTGCGTTCGTGCTGCCGCTCTATCCTCATAAATGGTTGGCTGTTACCCTTATCGCCGTACTCGGTGTCAGCTTCTCTCTCGTGCCGGCAGCCCTGTGGCCCTCGGTGCCCAAGATCATCGACGAGAAGATACTCGGAAGCGCCTACTGCCTCATCTTCTGGGTGCAGAACATCGGTCTCTGCCTGGTGCCCCTGCTTATCGGCAAGGTGCTCCAGTCGACCGGCGGCTATCTCGCACCTATGATTATATTCTCGTCGTTCGGTATCCTGGCCTTCATCTTCAGCTTCCTGCTCAAGGCTGAGGACCGCCGCAAGGGTTATGGTCTGGAACTGCCCAATGTGGTGAAGAAAGATGAGTAAGCTTTTCAAGACTTTGAAAGATACGGGGGCCATCCGATGGGTGGCCCTCTTGTGTCTTGCCCTGCCGATGTTCGCGTCGTACTTTTTCGACGACATCTTCTCGACCATCAACCAGGAGTTCGAGGACCCGTCTATGGTGGCCCTCGGCTGGTCCATGGCCGACTACGGCTTCTACCGGAGCGCCTATTCCCTGCTGTGCATCTTCGGCGGACTTATCATCTGCGGTATGCTGCTGGACCGCTGGGGGGTGAGGCTGACCGGCTCGATATTCGTGGGGCTGATGGTAGGAGGGGCGGCACTGATAACATACGCCATATCCGAGAGTTTCGCAGGCAGCCGGCTGTGTGTGTGGCTGTCGGGGGTGTTCGCCAAGCCGTCGCTGTCGCTGGCGTACGCCGGGTGCGCGATGTTCGGACTTGGCAGCGAGATAGCCGGTGTGACGGTCAACCGGGCCATAGCCAAATGGTTCAAGGGCCGGGAGATAGCCCTGGCCATGGGACTGCAGCTCGCCCTGGCCCGTCTGGGTACTGCCGTGGCGCTGATAGTGGTGCCGCGGATCGTGGAACTGGAGGGGTATATTCCGTTCTCGGAGACTTCGAAGCCGGCTGTGGTCGGGATGGTCCTGCTGCTCGGGGCGCTGGTGCTGTGGGGGCTGTTCGTGGCGATGGACTATGGGGCGGACAGGCGGGGGGCGGCTGCTGGTGCTGCTGCCGCCGGAGCATCTGAAGCCGGTTCTTCGGCCGAGGACCGTTTCCGTTTCCGGGACGTGCTGAAAGTCATTACCGACCGGCATTTTATCCTGATTTCCCTGCTCTGCGTATTCTTCTACTGCTGCGTGGTGTCCTTCCGCAAGTTCGCCACCGCCATCCTCATGCCCCGCTTCGGCATTGACAGTGACGTAGCTTCGGTAATGGTGGCCATGATACCTTTCTTTACCCTGGTGTTCGCGCCCCTGTTCGGAGCCGTCGTGGACCGGGTGGGACGCGGTACGAAGATCATGATACTCGGGTCGGCCATGATTCTGTTCTCCCACCTGACCGTGGCCTTTGCCCCGGGTGTGCCGGCCTTCGGTTTTATCGCTATCGGAGTGCTCGGCCTGGGTTACTCCCTCGTCCCGGCAGCCATGTGGCCTTCGCTTCCGAAGATTATCGCCGAGAGCCGGTTAGGTACGGCCTTTTCCCTCGTCTACTGGGTGCAGAACATCGGGCTCTTCACCGTCCCGATAGTCGTCGGCCACATCATCGACCGCGCCTCCTCACCGGTAGTCGCCGAATACTTCTTCATCGGCCTGGCTGTCTGCGCGATAGTGGTGTCCGTGCTGCTCAGCCGCTCCTCTGACCGCCATCCGGAACTGCGTCTTGACGAGAAGGCCGGCGGACGGTAATCTGCGGCATTCCTTTCCCGGTCATTGCCCTCTCCGGTCATCATCCCCTTCCTCGGTCCGCCTCCCACAACGGCAGTAAATTCCGCGATTCACTGCCGTTGTGGTACCGCCTTTCCTGCCGAACCACTGCTACGAGCTCTCTGAATGGGATAGCCTCTCCATCCTCCTTCCACAACGGCAGCAAATCCCGCGATTCGGTGCCGTTGCGGTTCCGCCTTTCAAGCAGAGCCACTGCTACGTGCTCTCTGAACGGGATAGCCTCTCCGTCCTCCTTCCACAGCGACAGCAAATCCCGTGATTCGGTGCCGTTGTGGTGCCACATCCCTGCACATACCCTTGTCGTGGGCTCACTTACCTTCCGAAGGTGAGACGATTTCCCGCGTATTCCGCCCACCTTTCAAAGGTGCGTAGATGCATCACTGCCTCCAGAACCCCGTGCGGCCGCGTTTCTCCTTCCGCCGTACCAGTTCCACCATCCGAAGGTGAGGCGATTTCCCGCGTTTTCTGCCCACCTTCCGAAGGTGCATAGGTGCATCACCGTCTCCAGAACCCCGTGTAGCCGCGTTTTCCCTTCCGCCGTACCAGTCCCACCATCCGAAGGTGAGGCGATTTCCCGCGTTTCCCGCTCACCTTCCGAAGGTGCGTAGATGCATCACCGCCTCCAGAACCCCGTGCAGCCGCGTTTCTCCTTCCGCCGTACCAGTCCCACCTTCCGAAGGTGAGGCGATTTCCCGCGTTTCCCGCTCACCTTCCGAAGGTGGGCACTACCTGGTTGGGTACTACCTAGATTTTCTCGGGCGGCTGAGAATCTACTCCTTCGGAAGGAGTCGTCGGAAGGCGGGATACCCTCACTCCTTCGGAAGGAGTCAGTGGCATTCTTCCGTGGCAATGTGGCCTGTAGCATCCCTGGAGGGCATTCCGAGAATCCACTCCTTTGGAAGGAGTCGTCGGAAGGCGGGATATCTCCACTCCTTCGGAAGGAGTCAGGGGAGGGGAGGAGTTATGATGTGCGCTCACCCCGCCTCACTTGCCGATAGCGATGCGGTAAGTGGCGAGGGCCTGGAGGCGGAGCCATGTGAGGCCGGAGATGTAGCGGCGGCAGGGCGTGAAGGACAGGACGGGGGACTTGTAGTTGGCCTCTATGACGGTCTTGCCGGCGAGCAGGCCAGGGTCATCGGAGAGAAAGCGTCTGAGATTGTCCGAAGGTCCGGGGAGAGTGTATATTATGGTGTCGGCTTCGTAGATGGCGATTTTGAGGGCCGGGGGTATTGTCCACTGGATGTTGGCGGCTTCGATGGTGGATATGGAGGCGTATCCGTTAAGGTTCAGTATTTTGGAGACGGTGCCGCACTTGTGCGGGTCGTATCGGCGCAGGTAGTCCGCAAATTCCTGTGCCCGGCTGACCGTTCTGTTGCACAGGTAGACCTTCATGCCGGCTTCCAGTGCCGCTGCTGTCGCTGCCTTGCCGGCTCCTCCGCAACCGATTACCATGGCTCTGTGTTCTTCCGGCTTCGGGAACTCCTGCTGCAGTATCTTCAGGACGGCTTCGAAATCAGTGTTGTATGCACTTACGCCCGAGCCGGACTTGACAAGCAGGTTGGAGGCCAGGCATCTGAGGGTTGAATAACTGTGGGTGTCGGCGGCCTTGAATGCGTCTTCCTTGAAGGGGGCGGTGACATTGACGGCGACGTAGTCCTGGAGGGAGC
>ERZ780012.22-NODE-22-length-97259-cov-8.48435_pt1 | contig 97259 bp, 78 predicted proteins | sample MGYA00511869_ERZ780012 | MGnify/ENA primary metagenome ERZ780012 (study PRJEB29588, sample SAMEA2161608) | human gut metagenome | biome: human gut; feature: human-associated habitat; material: faeces | place: Denmark | collected 2008/2010 ... | reverse complement strand
GGGGGCAGGGAGCCGAGCCTGTCCAGCATGTCGCCGGTGCCGCTGCCGTTGGCCGAGGATATGTCCCAGGGATCGCCCAGGCCCAGGGAGTAGAACTGGTATGAGTCGAAACGCTTCTCGGCGTTGTCCACCTTGTTGACCACCAGCAGGACGGGTTTGGCGCTGCGGCGCAGGATGTCGGCTATCTCCTCGTCGAAGTCGGTGATTCCTGTGCCTACCTCCACGAGGAAGAGAATCACGTCGGCTTCCTCGATGGCTATCATCACCTGCTTGCGGATCTCCTCCTCGAAGACGTCCTCCGAGTTGGAGGTGTATCCGCCGGTATCCACCACCGAGAATGTGGTGCCGCACCACTCGCACTGACCGTAATGGCGGTCGCGGGTGACTCCGGCCGTCTCGTCGACGATGGCCTGGCGCATGCCTACAAGGCGGTTGAAAAGTGTCGATTTACCTACGTTGGGTCGTCCTACTATGGCTACTAAACTCATATTCTCTTAATCTCTGCTCTCTGTCTGTTACTGTTGTTTCTGCTGTTGTCCGCAGCTGCCCAGGGCGTTGAGGCCGCAGTCTGCGCAGGATGCTCCGTCGCAGGAGGCTGCGGAGCCGCGCTTCGGTCCCCAGAGCTTCATCTCCTCCTCCTTGGCGCAGACGATGCCCCGCTTGCGGAGCTCCTTGCTGTGCCCTATCTCGCTGTCAGGAAACGGTTTCTTTCTGAAGATGATGTTGAAGCACATGATGAAGACCGCGAGGCCTACGAAGATGATTGCTGCGATTAGAATTTCCATTGTTCCTTAAATTATTGTTCTGCCGGCTCCACCCATTTGCTCCTGTCCAGGAGGGGGGCGGTGCTGACCTTGATCATGGGAGCCAGCTGGTGAACCTTGAATGCCGCGGCCTTTCTGAGCCGGATGATTTTCTCCACAAGCTCCTTGTCCACACCTTCCTGCAAAATCTGTTCCGCGCTCATACCTTCCTCGTTGAGACGGTAGAGTATGGGGTCGAGGATATCGTAGGGCGGGAGCGAGTCGGTGTCTTTCTGGCCCTCCTTGAGTTCGGCGGAGGGAGCCTTGGCGATGGTGGAGGAGGGGATGACCTCGCCGTTCCGGTTAATCCATGCGGCCATCTCGTAGACTTCCGTCTTGTAGAGGTCGGCGATGACCATCAGGGCGCCGCAGAGGTCACCGTAGAGAGTGCCGTAGCCCATCGAGAGCTCGCTCTTGTTGGTGGTGTTCAGGAGCAGGGCCCTGTGCCGGTTGGAGTAAATCATCAGGATGGTGCTGCGGATGCGGGCCTGGAGGTTCTCCTGGGTGGTGTCCCAGTGGAAGTCTCCCTCGAAAAGGGGCTCGGTCTCTTTCATGAACCTGTCGTAGACGGCGCTGATGGGGACGATGTGGTATTTTATTCCAAGATTGTCCGCGAGGGTTACTGCGTCATTGACGGAGTGGACTGTGGACCAGGAGGATGGCATGAGGATGCCTGTGACATTGTCCTTGCCCAGGGCCTCGGCCGCCAGTGCCGCCACTACCGCGGAGTCCAGACCTCCGGACAGACCCAGCACGGCCCGGGACATTCCCGCCTGAGCGAAAAAGTCCCGGATGGTGCGGATGATGCGGCTGTGTACGTCCCCGATGTTAGAACCCGAATGCATCGCTGATGGATTTGTAGTTGTAAATACGGTCGATAACCTCTGCGAACATGTCTGCAACGGAGAGAACGGTGAATTTCGAGAGGTCGGTGCCTGCGGGGGCTCTCAGGGGTATGGTGTCGGTTACGACCACTTCCTGGAGGGCGGACTTGTTGATGCGCTCGTAGGCCTGGCCGGAGAATACGGGATGGGTGGCCATGGCCCTTACGCTGAGGGCGCCCTTCTCCATGAGCATGTCGGCGGCCTTGGTGATGGTGCCGGCGGTGTCGATCATGTCGTCGATGATGACGATGTTGCGGCCCTCGACGTCTCCGATGGCGGTCATGGAGCCGACTACGTTGGGACGCTCACGCGACTTGTGGCAGATGATCATGGGGCAGCCCAGCACGCGGGAGTAGGCGTTGGCTCTCTTGGCGCCTCCCATGTCGGGAGCTGCTATCGAGAGGTTGTCCAGCTGCATGTCGCGCAGGTAGGGCAGGAAAATGGTGCTGGCGTATATGTGGTCTACCGGGAAGTCGAAGAATCCCTGGATCTGGTCGGCGTGCAGGTCAGTGGTGATGACCCTGTCGCAGCCGGCGGCTACCAGAAGGTTGGCCACCAGTTTGGCTCCGATGGAGACTCTGGGGCGGTCCTTGCGGTCCTGACGGGCCCATCCGAAGTAGGGAATGACGGCGATGACCTTGTAGGCCGAAGCGCGTCGGGCGGCATCGATCATGAGCAGGAGCTCGAAAAGGTTGTCCAGAGGCGGGAATGTGGACTGTACGATGAATGTGGTGGTACCGCGGACGGACTCGTTGAAGGCGGGCTGGAACTCACCGTCGCTGAAATCGGTTACGATGGAGTCGCCGAGGTCGAGTCCGAGGGACTTGGCTATCTTCTCGGCCAGATAGTGTGATCCTCTGCATGAGAAGATCTTGATACCGTGGGTGTGGGTAGTGGTGTGATTCATATGGTCAGTATTTTATCGTTTGTCTTCTGCTGTTGTTCTTGCGTTTTTCAGGTCAGCTTCTATCTCATCCAGTATTTCTTCCCTGCCTGTGCGTTTTTCTGACGATGCGGGTATGATGCTGACACCGGGATGGATGGCTCCGATGGCTCCTGTCATGTATTCCATGCTGCGGTCCAGAGCTGCCTTTGAGAGTTTGTCGCACTTGGTCAGGATGACGGTGAAGGGGATGCCGGCTCCTGCCACCGCGGTGATGAAGCTGCGGTCTATCTCCTGCAGCTCGTGCCTGGAGTCCAGCAGGATGAAGAGCCGTGCGAGCTCCTCCGAGTGACTGACGTAGTCCTCTATCATGGCTTTCAGGGTGGCCTGCGCCTTCTTCGAGGCCTTTGCGAAGCCGTAACCGGGCAGGTCCACCAGATACCACTTCCCGTTGATGAGAAAATGGTTGACCAGTATCGTCTTGCCGGGCATGGACGAGGTCTTGGCCAGGTCCTTGCGGCCGCACAGCATGTTGATGAGCGAGGACTTGCCTACGTTGGAACGTCCTATGAATGCGTACTCAGGCGCCCTCAGCTTCGGTTTCTGAGTCACGTTGGTGCTGCTTCCCTGGAATATGGCCGTCTTGATTATCATACCTTATTTAAAATGGCAAAAGTAGCAAATTTTCCATACCATTCGTGGATTTGTGCTAAATTTGTTCTGCGTATGTAAAATGGTAAATCGTCAGAATATGCAGGAATACATCACATTGACCCGGCTGCTGCAGGGAATACGGGGGGCTGTGGCGGATAATTTCCCCGTTCCGGTATGGGTACGGGCGGAAATCCATGATATGAAAATGCACAATAACGGGCACTGCTACCTGGAACTGGTGGAGAAGGGCTCCGGACGGGATCTGTTCAGCGCAAAGGTCCAGGCGGTCATCTGGAGGTCCAGGCGGTCTCTGGTCGAGGCGGCCTTCTACCAGGGGACGGGCCGCCGGCTGGAAGTCGGAATGACGGTGCTGGTGCTGGTGAGGGTGCAGTATTCGGAGGTCTACGGGATGAGCCTGAGCATCGAGGATATCGACCCGGCTTTCACGCTCGGGGAGGTGGAACTGGCCCGGCAGCGGACCCTGGAGAGGCTGCGCAAGGAGGGTATGCTGGACATGAACAGTACCCTGCCGCTGCCCCGGCTGCCCAGGCGCTTCGCCCTGATCACTTCTGAGACGGCGGCGGGCTACGGGGATTTCATGCACCATCTCTACGACAACGGTTACGGCTTCAAGTTCTATACCCGTCTGTATCAGGCTCCGATGCAGGGACCGACAGCACCCGGCGGCATCATCGCCGCCCTGGATGCGGTAATGGCCGATGTGGAGGCCGGGGAGGTCTACGACGCGGTGCTGCTGCTGCGCGGAGGCGGGGCAGTGGCCGATCTGGTCTGCTTCGACGACTACGACCTGGCCGTCAACATCGCCCAGTTCCCGCTTCCCGTGATGGTGGCCGTGGGGCACGAGCGCGACACGCATATCTGCGACATGGTGGCCGCCCGCTCGGTCAAGACACCTACCGCCCTCGCTGACCTGATAGTGAATGCCTTCGTGGAGGAGGACGCCTCTCTGACCGCTTTAAGTGACCGGCTGCGCTCCTCGGTTACGCTCAGGCTCGACGGTATGCGCCAGCGGCTCGAGCAGACCGCCCGCCGCCTGGGTTCAGGCACCGAGATGCGCTGCCGCCTTGAACGCAACCGGATGGACATGCTCCTGATGCGTATGCGTAAGGGGGTGACTCTCCGTTCCGGTAATGAACAGAACGCCCTTAACATCCTGTGGATGCGGGTCAGAAGCGGTACCGCCCTGCGTCTGAAAGCCGAGTCAGGCAAGCTCGACATGCTGGAGCTCCGTGTCCGCAAGGGCGACCCCGTGGCCATGCTCCGTCCCGGCAGCGCCTACGTCCTCCGCGACCGCCGCCCCGTCGAGTCCGCCGCCGACCTCACCCCCGGCGACCGCCTCGACCTGCTCCTGCGCGACGGCACCGCCCGCTGCCTCGTCGAATCCGTGAATCATTAAATAACCAAGAACAACATGAAACAACAGACTGACAACGTACCCGCAATTTATACAGAGGCGGCGGAAACCATTAAAACCGCCATACTGCAGGGCCAGTATGAGGCCTTGAAAGGTGAGAACCGCATACAGTTGGCCGTATATTACAGTATCGGCAAGTACGTGTCGCAAAATTCGCGAAAGGGGAAATGGGGCACTGGTGCGCTCGCAAGCATAAGCAATCATCTCAGAAAGATATTACCTGGACTGCGTGGATTTTCAGCCAACAGCTTAAAAAACATGCGTAAATTCTATGAGAATTGGGAGTGTTTGGATGCGGGGAAATGGCTTTCTCAGGGTGCCACCGCTGAAAGTATGCATAATTCGACAATCGCAATTGTCGAAACAGACTCAATAGACATATACCACGCGATGAATATCCCCAATACCGTAGATTTCCCCGCTACGGAATTTTTGGGTGTTCCGTTTACACACCATGTGCGTATTATTGAAAGTGTTTCCGCCAGAAATGAGAGGCTTTATTATATCAGGAGGTGTGCGGCTGAGCATCTTTCAGTTGATGCTCTGAAACGCATCATCAAACAGGATGATTACCACAATCAAGACGCAATCCCTAACAATTTTTCGCTCACGCTTACAGGTAAGGAAGCCCGCAAGGCCGTGATGATGTTCAAGGATGAGTACGCACTTGATTTTATCAACGTGGAGGAAATCGGAGAACGTGACAGTGAGGATATAGACGAGCGGGTGGTGGAACAGCAGGTGGTGCAAAATATCAAGAGGTTCATTATGACCTTTGGACGTGATTTCGCATTCATAGGCAATCAATATCATCTTGAGGTTTATGGGGTGGAGCATTTCCCGGACTTGCTTTTCTTCAATCGCGAATTGAATGCAATGGTTTGTGTGGAGTTGAAGACAGGCTCGTTCAAGCCCGGTTATCTTGGGCAGCTCATGGCCTATCTGCGCATTCTGGACGACCATGTGAAAAAAACACATGAAAATCCGAGTATAGGAATTGTGTTGTGCAAGGAGGCGGACAAGGAATATGTGGAATATGTCATCCAGGACTACAACAAACCGATGGGCGTAGCTACCTACACTACCTCGGCAGATATGCCTGAAAAATTGCGCAATGCTTTGCCAGACAGTGAGGAATTGAAGAAATTACTGTAAGACATACACAATGTAAAAGCTGATTGCACTAAAGTTAGTGCTCAACAAGCGAAGCGGTATCGGATTTTTTTGTAAATTGCAACGATGTTTTAAATTATGCAGAATATGGAAAAAATGAAATACGAGGAGGCGTTCGGGCGTCTGGAGAAGATAGTGGCTCAGATCGAGGACCCGCAGACGGCGGTGGGGGATATCCCCGCGAAGGTGAAGGAGGCGGCGGAACTGCTGACTTACTGCCGGAAGATGCTGAAAGAGAGCGAGGAAAGCATCGGGAAAATACTCGATGATGAACAATAGTCAGGTGAAACATTAAAAATAACAGCTATGATATTCGATAAGGATCCATATCTGATGCCCTACCGGGACCAGATTGAAAAACGCTACAGGGAACTGGTAATCAGGAAACAGGAGCTGGCCGGATATGGCCGCAGGCTCTCTGATGCAGTGAACAACCACCTGTACTACGGAGTGCACGCCGACAAGAAGGAAGTGGTCTTCAGGGAGTGGGCCCCGAACGCCACGGCGATATACCTCATCGGGGATTTCAATGGCTGGCGGAAGGATGAGAGATACCGGCTGAACTCCGTAGGAGGCGGCAACTGGGAACTCCGTCTGCCGGCTGCGGAGGTGCCTCACGGCTCTCTGTTCAAATGGATAGTGGAATGGAACGGCGGCAGCGGCGAGAGGCTTCCGGCATACGCTGTACGCTGCGTCCAGGACCCGGAGACGAAGATTTTCTCCGCCCAGGTATGGCTTCCTCCTAAGAAATACCGCTGGCGGCATACCCGCTTTGTCCCGCACAACCGCTGCCCCCTCATCTACGAGGCCCATATCGGCATGAGCTCCGAGGAGGAGAAGGTCGCCTCGTTCGACGAGTTCCGTCAGAACGTACTGCCGCGCATCCGCGACCTCGGGTACAACACCCTGCAGATCATGGCCCTCCAGGAGCATCCCTACTACGGCTCCTTCGGCTATCAGGTCTCCAACTTCTTCGCCCTGAGCTCCCGCTTCGGCACTCCGGAGGAGTTCAAGGCCCTGGTGGACGAGGCGCACGGGATGGGCATCGCGGTGGTCATGGACCTGGTGCACTCGCACGCGGTGGACAATGAGGTGGAGGGCATCGGCATGCTCGACGGCACCGAATACCTCTACTGTCACGCAGGGGCCAGGGGGCGGCACCCGGCCTGGGGCTCGCGGTGCTTCAACTACGGCAAGCCCTCCACGGTCCATTTCCTGCTCTCGAACATCAAGTTCTGGATGGAGGAGTACCGTATCGACGGTTTCCGCTTCGACGGCGTGACCAGCATGATATATCTGGACCACGGCCTGGGCAAGGACTTTACGGACTATTCCTGCTATTTCGACGGCAATCAGGACGAGGACGCTCTGCTCTATCTCGGCCTGGCCAATATCATGATAAAGGAGATAAATCCCAAGGCGATAACCATCGCGGAGGACGTCAGCGGCATGCCAGGGCTGGCGGCTCCTGCGGGAATGGGCGGCATCGGCTTCGACTTCCGCCTGAGCATGGGCATAGCCGACCACTGGATCAAGTGGATAAAGGAGCGCAAGGATGAGGACTGGAGCATGGGCGAGATATACTACGAGCTGACCAACAAGCGGGCAGACGAGCGCACGGTCTCCTACGCCGAGTGCCACGACCAGGCCCTGGTGGGCGACAAGACGATTATCTTCCGCCTGATGGACAAGGAGATGTACACTGCCATGAACAAGGCCTCGCAGAACCTTACCGTCGAGCGCGGCATGGCCCTGCACAAGATGATCCGCCTGGTGACCATCGCCACGGCCGGGGACGGCTACCTGAACTTCATGGGCAATGAGTTCGGCCACCCCGAGTGGATAGACTTCCCCCGCGAGGGGAACGGCTGGTCTTATTTCTATGCCCGCCGCCAGTGGTCCCTGTCAGACAATCCGGATCTGCGCTACGGTGAGCTCCGGGATTTTGACCGGGCGATGATACATCTTTTCGCGGAAAACAACATTCTGACCGAGCGTCCGGTCCAACTTTACGTGGACGAGGACCGAAAAGTTTTGATTTTTGCAAGAGGATGTTTTATCTTTGCGCTCAATTTCCACCCCTCTGAGTCGGTGGCAGACTTCAAGTTCCGGGCACCGGCGGGAGAATATAGGCAAGTACTTGATACAGATGCGCCTGAATTCGGAGGATTCGGTCGGAATGATGAGAACACGGCTCATTTTACCGTGAAAGATAACGACTGTGACACACTTTCCCTTTACCTGCCCAGCAGGTCGGCCATAGTCCTGAAAAGAAAGTAACATATTATAAAAGGTATATGTCGTATCTTAAATTTGACAAAGAAGAATTGGTGAATCTGGAGTACTCTCTGGTCAGGGAAGTGCTCGCCACCAATAAGACCGGCGGATATCTGAACACTACTCTCGTAGGCTGCAATACCCGCAAGTACCACGGTCTGTTTGTGCTCCCCGTCAAGAACTTCGACAACAGAAGGTATGTCCTTCTGTCCTCGCTGGATGAGACCCTTATCCAGCATGGCCGGGAATTCAATCTCGGCATTCACTGTTATGGCAAGAACAACTATGAGCCCCGAGGACACAAATACATCGTGGATTTCGAGTTCGACAAGTACCCCACGATAACATACCGGGTGGGAGGTATTCTTTTCAGCAAATCCATGCTTTTTCTGCACAACAAGGAACAGTTGCTGATAAAGTACACCCTGCTCGATGCGCACTCGGCAACAACTCTGCGTCTCAGGCCTTTCCTCTCATTTAGGGAAATTCACACCCTGACCCATGCCAATGATGATGCAGACCGCGGCTATGTGACCGTCGAGAACGGAGCATCCTATAGGCTATACGACGGTTTCCCTACGGTCAATATCCAGACCAACAAGCAGAACGACTATTTCCACAATCCCGACTGGTACTACAACATCGAGTATCTCGAGGAGAAACGCCGCGGTTTCCAGTATAAGGAGGACCTCTATACGCCCGGATATTTCGAACTCCCCATTAAGAAGGGAGAGTCGGTGGTGGTTTCCGTATCCACATCGCCGGTAGCCGTCAAAGGGCTGTCCGGAGTGTTTACCCGTGAGGCCGCCAAAAGGATTTCCCTCCAGAGCTACGACGACTGCCTGCACCGTGCGGCCAAGCAGTTCATAGTAAATACCGGCAAGGGCCTCAAGGAGATTTACGCCGGCTATACATGGCTCGGTAAGGGACTGCGCGAGACCTTCATCTCCCTGCCCGGCCTAACCCTATTCGCCGACGGCGACACCGCCCAGTTCGAGGAGGTGCTCGAGAGCACTTTCAAGATATACAACCATCAGCTCCTGCACGGCTCCAAACAGGTGGACGCCGCCCTGTGGCTGTTCTGGGTTATCCAGCAGTATGCGGCCTTCACCGGTGACGCCCAGGGCGCATGGCTGAAATACCGCGCAAAGCTCAAGGCCATCCTCAAGAGTTTCCTCGACGGAGGCCGCATGGGAGTGTCCCTGTCCGACAACGGCCTGCTGTGGGCCAGGATGAACGGTGTGGCCATGACCTGGATGAACGCCTACGACAAGGACGGAGTGCCCGTCACCGAGCGCAGCGGCTTCCAGGTGGAGACCAACGCCTTCTGGTACAACGCAGTCAGCTATATGATCGACATGGAGACCAAATACGGCTCCGACACCCGCTTCGTATATCAGCTCCAGGCCGTGAAGGATAAGCTGGACGTCAACTTCTACAACGTCTTCTGGTGTGAGGAGCGTCAGCATCTGGCCGACTACGTGGACGAAAACGGACAGAATGTCTTCACCCGTCCAAACCAGATCTTCGCCTGCAGCCTGGACTACTCCCCTCTGAGCGAGGAGGTCAAGGGCAAGATCATGGAGGCTGTCAAGAGGGAGCTGCTCACCGAGCGCGGCATCCGTACCCTTTCTCCCAAGAACTCTCTCTACAAGGGAGTCTACGATGGAAACCAGGATCAGAGAGACCATTCCTACCATCAGGGCTCGACCCGGGTATGGCTCCTGACATACTATATCGAGGCCATGCTGAAACTCTACGGAGGCATGTCCGTCCGCAGGGCCACCGAGCTGATCAACGCCTTCGAGGAGGATATCGAGCGTCACGGCGTCGGAGCCATCTGCGAGCTCTATGACGGCGATCCCCCGCACAATCCTCACGGAGCCATCTCCAGCGCAGTGGCCACCGCATCCCTGCTTCGTTCCGAATATCTTGTAAACAAATATAAAACGGAGGAGTTATGAGAGTCTTAATGTTCGGATGGGAGTTTCCGCCCCATATCTCGGGCGGACTCGGAACGGCCTGCTACGGCATGGTCAGAGGCTTGGCCAACAATGATGTGGATGTACTTTTCGTAATGCCTTCGGCATCCGGGGACGAGGACGGCTCTGTGGCTCATATCATCAACGCGAGCGATGTGGAGGCCACGGACATCAAGTGCAGTCCCATGGATTTCCTGGAAAGGATCAATTTCCTCAGGATAGGCTCCAATCTGGTGCCCTATGTGGATCCCCGGGATTTCTCCGAGATGGTCGAGGAAGACAGGCACAATCAGGTCAATGACTTCAAAATCAACTTCAAGCAGAAATACAAATTCTCCGGCAAGTACGGCACCAACCTCATGGAGGAGGTGGCCCGCTACGCTCTCGTGGGAGGCACCATCGCCCTGCAGAATGACTTCGACATCATCCACGCCCACGACTGGCTTACCTACGCTGCGGGTGTGGCTGCCAAGAGACTGACCGGCAAGCCGCTGGTGGTCCATGTCCATGCCACGGAGTTCGACCGTACCGGCGAGAATGTCAACACTCAGGTCTACGCCCTGGAGAAGATGGGCATGGAGGCTGCCGACAAGGTAATCACCGTCAGTAACCTCACCCGCAACATCGTCATCAACCGCTACGGCATCTCGCCCGACAAGGTGGTCACGGTCCACAATGCAGTGGACTTCAGCGGCCGCAACGAGATAGACGTTCAGCGCGGGGTGCCCGAGAAGGTGGTCACCTTCCTGGGCCGCATCACCTTCCAGAAAGGACCGGAATACTTCATCGAGGCCGCCAACAAGGTCCTCAAATACTATAAGAATGTGCGTTTCGTGATGGCCGGCAGCGGTGACCTGCTCAACCGCTCTATCCGCCGCGTCGCAAAACTGGGCATATCCGACAGGTTCCATTTTACCGGTTTCCTCCGCGGAGCCGACGTCCAGAGGATGTTCGCAGTCTCTGACGTGTATGTGATGCCCTCCGTCTCGGAGCCTTTCGGTATCTCACCCCTCGAGGCCATGAGGACGGGAGTGCCCACCATCATATCCAAGCAGTCCGGCGTGGCCGAGGTCCTGAAGCACTCCATCAAGGTGGACTTCTGGGACATCGACGCCATGGCCGACGCCATCTACGGCCTTCTCAGATATCCCGCCCTCGCGGATATGTCGTCCCGCTGCGGACTGGAGGAGGTCAACACCCTCAAGTGGAACAACGCAGCACAGAAAATCAAACAAGTTTATTTGTCAATATTGGATTAAAAGCACATTATTATGGAAACAAAACCTTCAATCTGCATATATTTTCAGGTTCATCAGCCTGACCGTCTCAGACAGTACCGTTTCTTCGATATAGGAAACGACCACCACTATTACGATGACTTCGCCAACAGGACCATTCTCCGCCGCGTGGCCGAGAGGTGCTACCTGCCCATGAACAAGCTCCTGCTGGAGGTGATAGCCGCCTGCGGCAAGAAGTTCAAGGTGGCCTTCTCCATATCCGGCTCCGTGATAGAGCAGTTCGAGGCATACGCCCCCGAGGTGCTCGACAGCTTCAAGGCCCTGGCCGCCACAGGCTGCGTGGAGTTCATCGGCGAGACCTATTCGCATACCTTGGCATCCCTCTTCTCACCCACTGAGTTCGAGAAACAGGTCAAGCTGCACTCGGCCCTTATCGCCAAGCATTTCGGCAAGAAGCCCAAGACCTTCAGGAACACCGAGCTGATCTACTCCGACGAGATAGGCTCGCTTGTCAGCAAGATGGGCTTCACCTGCATGCTGACCGAGGGTGCCAAGCACATCCTGGGATGGAAATCCCCCAACTACGTATATACCAACGCTATCAACCCTAAGCTCAAGCTCCTGCTCCGTAATTTCGGCCTGAGCGACGACATAGCGTTCCGCTTCTCCGACAAGTCCTGGGACAAGTGGCCCGTGGACACCGGCAAGTACATATCCTGGCTGACCGATTCGATTAAGGACGGAGAGGTCATCAACCTCTTCATGGACTACGAGACCTTCGGCGAGCATCAGAACGCCTCCACCGGCATCTTCGAGTTCTTCCGCGCCCTTCCCGAGGCCGTGCTCTCGCAGACCGGTTTCGAGTTCTGCACCCCTCAGCAGGTGATCAAGAAGCATCAGCCCGTGGCTCCTCTGAACGTGCCCTTCCCGATTTCCTGGGCAGACGAGGAGAGAGACACCACCGCATGGCTCGGAAACGAGCTGCAGAACGAGGCTTCCTCGAAACTCTACGCCCTTACCGACAAGGTGATAGCCACAGAGGACCAGAAGATTGCCAAGGATTTCCTGAGACTGCAGGAGAGCGACCATTTCTACTACATGTGTACCAAGTTCTTCTCAGACGGAGCCGTGCACAATTACTTCAATCCGTACGACACCCCGTATGAGGCATTTATCAATTACATGAACGTTTTAAGTGACTTTATGCTGAGGATCGACGGACGTCTGAAACAAGAATAATTCCGTTACCAACATCAAGACATTTTATGAGTACTGAAAAAGTTGTGATGCCCGACTATCTGTTCGAGGCAAGCTGGGAAGTCTGCAATAAGGTAGGGGGCATCCATACCGTATTGGCTACAAAATCCCTGAACCTTTCCGAGGAGCTGGGAAGCAACCACATCCACATAGGTCCGGATGTATGGGTGGATACCGCCCAGAATCCGGAGTTTACCGAGGATCCCATCCTCTTCCGCACCTGGAGGATCGCTGCCGCCGAGGAGGGGCTGCGCCTCAGGGTAGGACGGTGGAACATCCCCGGGAAGCCGATTGCCATCCTCGTGGATTTCTCCCAGTTCATTTCTAAGAAAAATGAGATATTCACCGCTCTGTGGGAGAAGTTCAAGCTGGACTCCCTCTCCGGACAGTGGGACTTTATAGAATCCGCCCTGTTCGGCTATGCCGCCGGAAAGGTGATAGAGAGTTTCGTCAATTTCAACCTCCAGCCCCACCACCGCGTAGTGGCTCATTTCCATGAGTGGATGACCGGAGCCGGAGTGCTCTACCTCAAGAGCATCAATGCCCATGTCGGCACCATTTTCACTACCCACGCCACAGTCGTGGGCCGTTGCCTTGCATGCAACAACGTGCCTCTGTACGAGACGCTTAATAACTGCAACGCCGACGAGAAGGCCCGCTATTACAACGTGATGGCCAAGCACTCCCTCGAGAGATGTGCCGCCGTCAACGCCGATGTCTTCACCACTGTCAGCGACATTACCGCCACTGAGTGCGAGCGTCTGCTGGGCAAGAAAGTGGACCTTATCACTCCCAACGGTTTTGACAACAGCATTCTGCCCTCCAAGGAAAAGAAGGCTGAGGCTATGGCTGAAGGACGGAAGGCTCTGCTTACCCTGGCATCTGCCATGTGCGGTGAGGACTGCTCCGATGCCTTCATCATGGGTATCAGCGGCAGGTATGAATATAAGAACAAGGGTATCGACGCCTATCTGGACGTACTTGGCCGTCTCAACAACTCCGGCAGCTGCAACAGGACCGTGGTGGCATTCATCATGGTGCCGGCCGGCCACAATGGTCCGGACAAGGAACTGGTCGCCAAGCTCGCAGGAGACGGCTCCGGCTATCAGTGCCTGACTACCCACAGTCTCAACGAGCCCGCAAACGACATTATCCTCAACCGTATAAAAGCCCTGGGCCTGGTCAACAGCCCCGGCAGCAAGGTCAAGGTCGTATATGTGCCCTCGTATCTGAACGGAGACGACGGCGTGCTCAACAGGAAGTACTATGACCTTCTTATGGCCATGGACCTGACAGTCTTCCCTTCGTATTACGAGCCTTGGGGATATACTCCGCTGGAGTCCCTGGCGTTCGGCGTGCCTACGGTGACCACCACTCTGGCAGGCTTCGGCCTCTGGGTGCGCAGCCACTACAATGCCGCCCATCCCTCGATAACCATTGTCCCCCGCAACGACTCCAACTACGACCAGGTGGTGGATACCGTCCTCAAGCAGGTACTGGAGATGACCCGCCTGACTCCGGAGACTATGGAACACTACCGGGCCAATGCGGTGGAGGTATCCGAAATCGCTCTCTGGAAGCACAACATCTACTATTACAAGCAGGCCTATTCCCTGGCCCTCGACCGCATCGTGCATGCTATGGGTGCCTTCCCCGAATACAGGGAGGACCAGGTGCAGAACTATCACCGCATAGAGGTCAACCGCCCCTCGTGGAGCCGTATCATCGTCACCCGCGTGATGCCCGAGAGGCTCCGCTGGCTGGATACCATATCCAAGAACCTGTGGTGGTGCTGGAATCAGGAAGCCATGGACCTCTTCATGAGCATCAATCCCGATCTGTGGAAGAAGTGCGAGAAGAATCCTATCGCCCTGCTCGACCGTCTGACCCTCGACGATTACAAGCGGCTCGAGGCCGATACCGATTTCCTGGCCCGTCTGGATGCCGTTACGGAGATTTTCAAGACCTATATGGAGGGCAAGAAAGACCGCCCCTCACCCTCGATAGCCTATTTCAGTATGGAGTACGGCCTGGACACTTCCCTGAAGATTTACTCCGGGGGTCTGGGTATTCTGGCAGGTGACTACCTCAAGGAGTCCAGCGACATGAGGGTGAAGATGACCGGTGTGGGACTGCTCTACCGTTACGGCTATTTCAGCCAGAGACTTACCGCTCAGGGAGACCAGGTGGCCGACTACGAGCCTCAGGACTTCTTCAAGATTCCGGCCATGCCCGTCAGGGACGAGAACGGCAACTGGAAGATGGTGTCGATAGTCTTCCCCGGACGTACAGTCCACGCCAAGATCTGGAAAGTGGATGTGGGCCGCACGGAACTCTATCTGCTCGATACGGACTTCGAGGACAACCTGCCCGAGGACCGTCAGATTACCCACCATCTCTACGGAGGTGACTGGGAGAACCGTCTGAAACAGGAGCTGCTGCTCGGTATCGGCGGTATCCGCGCCCTGCGCGCCCTGGGTATCCACTGCGACATCTATCACTGCAACGAGGGCCACGCAGCCTTCATCGGACTGGAGCGTCTGCGCGAGTATGTGGCCGCCGGCATTTCCTACAACGAGGCGCTGGAGCTGGTAAGGTGCTCGTCGCTCTTCACCACCCATACGCCCGTGCCTGCCGGTCACGATGCCTTCAGCGAGGACCTGCTCCGCACCTACATGAACCATTATCCCCAGAGGATGAAGATAGACTGGGAGACCATGATGGCTCTCGGCAAGATCAACCCCACCGACCACAACGAGAAGTTCTCCATGAGCAACCTGGCCTGCAACCTCTCCCAGGAGGTCAACGGCGTGAGCTGGATGCACGGCAAGGTCAGCCAGGAGATACTCGGAGGACTGTGGCCGGGCTATCTGCCGGAGGAGCTGCATATCGGTTACGTGACCAACGGAGTTCACTATCCGACCTGGACAGCTCCCCAGTGGAAGGCTATACATGCCAAGGTGTTCGGTCCCGAATTCGCTGCCCACAAGTACGACAAGAAGTGCTTCGAGGGTATCTACTCCGTGGATGACCAGGTGATCTGGAATGTCCGCAGCGAGCTCCGCGCCAGGATGATAGAGGTGGTAAAGAAACGTATCTCCAACCCCGAGATATCCAGCCATTACTCGCCTCATCAGGTTGTGACCATCATGGATACCCTGCGCAGCGATGTACTGACCATCGGTTTTGCCCGCCGTTTCGCCACCTATAAGAGAGCACATCTGCTTTTCCGCGACCTGGACCGTCTCGATGAGATCATAAACAATCCTGAACGTCCGGTACAGTTCATCTTCGCGGGTAAGGCCCATCCCGCCGACAAGGCCGGTCAGGACCTCATCAAGCGGATCGTGGACATCTCCAAGATGCCCCAGTTCATCGGCAAGATAGTATTCGTGCCCAACTACGACATGAACCTGGCCAAGGCTCTCGTACAGGGAGTGGACGTGTGGATGAACACCCCGACCCGTCCTCTGGAGGCATCCGGAACATCAGGAGAGAAAGCCGCCATGAACGGTGTGATGCATTTCTCAGTGCTCGACGGCTGGTGGATCGAGGGTTACAAGAAGGATGCAGGCTGGGCCCTGCCCATGGAACGCACCTACGAGGACCAGAACTTCCAGGACGAACTGGACGCCGCCACCATCTACAACATCATAGAGAACGAGATTGCTCCCGGCTTCTACGACGGCAGGGATAAGAATACGGGTGTGCCCGCCCAGTGGATCAAGTACATCAAGAACACCATCGCCCAGGTGGCATCCAACTTCACCACGAACAGGATGCTCAATGACTATCTCGACAAGTACTATATGCCTCTGTACGAGAGAACTCAGAAACTCAATGCCGACGACTGCGCCGTAGCCCGCGAGATCGCCTTCTGGAAGAAGAACATCCGCCACAGCTGGCAGCACATCGAGATCAAGGACTATGTCCGTCCGACCGATGCCAACGACCAGCCTATGCTCGGCAAGGAGCGTACCTTCGAGGTGGAGCTCTTCCTCGGCGACATCAATCCCAACGACATAGGAGTCGAGCTCGTATGGGCGGAGCAGGACCGCAAGGGCGTATACCACGTGCGCAAGTGCTTCACCTTCGACTACGAGTCGGGTTCCGAGGGCACAGCCCGCTACGTATGCCATCTCGTACCCACAGCGACAGGAGTGTACTATCTGACCGTCAGAGTATTCGCCAAGAATGACCTCCTGCCTCACCGTCAGGACCTGGAGCTGGTAAGATGGTTGTAGCCGCCACAGGTTTCTTCGACGGAGTGCACGCCGGACACCGGGCCGTACTTCAGGTGCTGAAGGATACGGCCCGGGAGGAAGGCGAGGAGAGCGCGGTCATCACATTCTGGCCCCATCCGCGCAATGTCCTGCAGCAGGACGCATCCACTTTCCGTCTGCTCAACACCCTGGAAGAGAAGAAGCAGCTCATCCTGAACTTCGGTATAGACCATGTTTATGTCGTCCCGTTTACCCGGGACTTCAGTCAACTCAGTACAGTAGAATTTATGAAAGAGTATCTCGTGGACCGTTTCCACGCAGATACTCTTATTATCGGTTATGACCACCGTCTCGGACGTTCGTCCACAGCGTCGAGGGAGGAGCTTGCCGCATTGGCCGCTTCCGCGGGTCTGAAGACACGCATAGTGGAGGAGGTGCACTGCGGGGAGCGCAAGGTCAGTTCTACGCAGATACGCAATCTGCTGGCCGCCGGAGAGGTTCAGGAGGCAGCAGGAATACTCGGCTACCGCTATTCCCTTCTGGGAGTAGTCGTCGCCGGCAATAAACTCGGCAGGACAATGGGTTTCCCAACGGCCAATATGCAGCTGTACGAGCCCTTGAAGATGGTTCCTGCCGACGGTGTCTATGCGGTGGAGGTGGAGACACTCGGACAGCGGTATGGCGGTATCTGCAACATCGGCACCCGACCCACAGTAGGCGCCGGCAACGCCCGGACCATCGAGACCAACATACTCGGTTTCGATGACAACATCTACGGTCTCGACATACGTGTCAGTTTCATCGCCCGCCTCCGCGACGAGCACCGCTTCGCCTCCCTAGATGAGCTGCGGCACCAGCTGGAGGCCGACCGCAGGCAGGCTTCGGTATATTTTGGTTAATAGGTTCTTCTCTTATTTGGGTCCGTTAAGCCCTTGCACAATGGTAAGCACTGCAACACCTATTAATAGCAATGTTTTGATAGTCAATACTTTCCGTCAGGCCGCTGATCTTTGCGCCAGCTTTGTGGATGCCGAAAAGATCAGTGCCTAATGATAAGTGTCTGATTATCGAGTGATTGCAAATCATCCCCGCTTCCCTGCTTACCGTTGCCGGGCACCGCACACACAGATTGAGGCGCCATCGGTATTACGGAGCCGGACGGCCATCAGCCATTATTCACTATCTTTGCCGTATGAAAGCCCTCAGTGCATACATTCCTGTCCCGCTCCTGCTGGCAGCCCTCATCCTGCTCCGACCGCAGCGGACGGGTCAGCGCAGCATTGTCCGCAGCCGACTCGCTGATGATGACCGATCCGCGTGCAGCGCTGGATACACTGCTGACAATAGACAGTTCAAAGATATCCATATTTAAGAAGAGGGAGCAGTCGTACTATTCTTTGCTGATGACAGAGGCACGGTATAAATGCTGGTTGCCTATAGATTGCGATACAGCAATTTTTGAATCAGCAGCCTATTACGGTCTTCATGGGCCAGATGATAAATTGGCAAGGGCATTGATGATGGTCGGCGCAGTGCATACTGAACGTTCTGAATCTGTTTTGGCATTAGAGTCGTATAAAGAGGCTGAGCCAATTATGAAAACATTGGATGATAGGGAGCAACTTGGATTACTGCATACTAAAATGGGGGCATTATATCAATTGACATTTAACGATGTGTCGTCCGCAGTGTATAGATATCGGCAAGCTTTGCTTTGTTTTGAGCATGTTGAGGCAGAAAGGAGGTTGGCAAGAGCTTGTCTCACTTTGTCAAGAGTTCTTCTTTCAGATAAGGATTCAGTGGAGATATGGAAAACTTATTATAGAAGGGGTTTGGATTATGCAGAGATCTATCGTGATTCTGTGTGCTTTGTTGAAGCGTTGAATCAGTATGTATATTATCTTTATTTTATCGAAAAAGATTATTCCGAGTCAATAAGAATTTCAAAATATGCATTGAAGACATACTCAAAATATTGTAGTTTCAATTATTATTGTGATTTCTTATCCTTATCATCCGCCAGTTATGCCCGTTTAGGAAATTTAGATTCAGCGAAAATACTTGTAGAAAAATTCCCACATGTGGCTTGAAATATGTCGGAGAATGCCTGAAAAAGATGCGTAATTTGTTGAAAATAAAACAAGAAAAGTATTGCATAAGTCATTGGCTTTTAGTAACTTAGAGTATTCCGCCACTTTAAGTTATGAATACGGACAACCTGCTCATGCAATACCAATCCGAGGCCTTGGAGGCACTCAAATCGATGACAAATTTAGGCAAACCTTTTGAGAAAGTCATCATGGATGTACTGAAACTTTTCATGGCAATACCGGACAAGATTAATTTCCTTCAGATGGGACGGTACGGACAGTTCTCCGAACAGACATACCGCAACACATTCACGAAAGGCAACTTCGACTGGTTTGACTTCAATCAGCATCTTGCCAAGAAGGGTCTGGAGCTGACGGGCATAGGCCTGATAGATGTCGACAACCACGAGTGTATGACTCTTGGCTCCTTCCAGACACCGGACTTCATGACGCTTGAGGATATGGACTACAACCTGATTGATTGGTATCGGGAACAACTGATTTCAAGGAAAGACAGGCTGCTTCCCATCACCAGAACCATTGTTGCAGATGCGTTCTTCTCCAAGGAAACATTTGTCCGGCCTTTGGTAAAGGAGGAGTTCAATGTCGTCAGCCGTTTGAGGAACGACGCCGTGCTGTTCTACCCTACAACAGAGTCTCCGACAGGAAAACGGGGTCGCCCGAAACTGTATGAAGGGAAGGTGGATTTTGCCAACCTTGACACCTCGCGGTGCGAGGAAATCCCCGTAGACAACGGAAGACTCTTCGGCCTTAGAGCCTACTCCAAGAGCCTCAAAGGCTATGTGAAAATAGCAGTATGGTATCCTCTTGAGGGCAGGACCGACAGGTGGCAAATATACTTCAGTACGGATGTCTCCATGAGTACTAAAGATGTGATCAACTGCTATAGAGCACGTTTCCAGCTGGAGTTCCACTTCAACGCATCTTTCTCCGCAATCAACCTTGCGAAGGTGGCCTGCAAGGAACTGGGAATGCCATTCTCGGTATCCTCCTGCAAGTCCATGATTCACAATGCCTATATGCTTGAGCGACTTATTTGCGTGTCCGGTATGAAACCAGACCCGCATATTATTGACAAACTTTTCAAAGACCTGGTTTTATTTACTGCCAGAGCCGCTTAGCTCCGGCTATTTATTAACGAACTATTGAAAATTATTATATTTGTAAAATATTGTTAGCAAATACAAGGAAAACAACAACCCGCGAAAATCCCATAATTTATGAAAAAAGCACTGCTACTGATAATCCTTACAGGCATTATATCATGTACGGATTATAATGAGGATCTCTCTTATGCCGATCATATCAGTCAGATCGACAGTATTGTATCTGCTAACAATGATATGAAAGAACTCGAACTCCTTCTGTCGGGATACGAAGCCGGTCACGATGATGTCGGGCGAATGGTGGTTATGAGGAAACTCGGCAAGCTCTGTCGCGATGCCTCCGATTTCAAGGCAGCCCTTGACTATCACGAAAGGTCGCTGTCATTGGCAAAAGAGCTGAAGGATACGCTCAATATCATTTACATACTGAATCAGCTTGGTACGGATTTCAGGCGGCTTGGGGTTTTGGACGAGGCCGCGGTCAGGCATTATGAGGCGATTTCCTACTGCGAGAAATACAGCGACCACACTTCGTTCCAGGCCAGAAAGAACAAAGTCGTATCGCTCAACGGGATAGGCAATATCCAGCTCACGCTTCAAAATAACGATGCTGCCGAAAAGGTTTTCAGGGAAGCTCTTGCCGGAGAGAAAAGCCTCGAGAGCCACCTCGGGCAAGCCATCAACTACGCAAACATCGGCTATCTCAAGGAAGCCTGTGGCGACAAAGATTCGGCTTGGATCTATTACGAATACTCGATGGAGCAAAACCGGCTGGCCAATTCTACGCTGGGCATATCGTTGTGCTATAACCATTTCGGGCGGTTGTCCGAGCAGAGCGGCGATTACGGCAAGGCATTGGAGTCATTCAAGAACTCCTATGATCTGATGTTGGGCAACAAGGACAAATGGCACTGGTTGGAGTCGGGATTCTCCATTGCAAGGGTCTATCTGGCGATGGGGCAACCCGAGAATGCCCGCCGGTATATCAGCGAGGGGCTGCAAACGGCAGAGGAGATACACTCGTGGGAACATCTTGCCGAGGCATATCGTTTGAGGGCCGTATTTGAAGAGAAAACAGGCGATTACAAGACTTCGCTCGAAAACTACAAGAGATATCTGGCCTACACCGACAGTGTCGACAACGAGAAAAACATCAACCACCTGAGCAATCTGCGGGTAAATTATATAACCGAGAAAGGGAACAAGGAGAAAGAGCTTGTCAACCAGGCATATGTCAACGAGCAGCAGAAAAAGACGACAATCCTGTATCTGCTCGTCATCGTCCTGCTTGTGTCGGCCGCGGCGATTTCGTCGCTCGTTTATGCCCTCAAGGTCAAGGCCAAGATGCAGAATATCATCAAGAAAGCCAGTCTGGCAAGGCAGGAGTTCTTTACCAATGTCACCCACGAGTTCCGCACGCCCCTCACCGTCATACTCGGCTGTGCCGAGGAGCTGAAGGCAACGGCCAAGAACAAGGAAAACGCCTCCGAGATCGATGCCATTTCAAGGCAGGGGCAAAGGCTGTTGTGCCTGGTGAACCAGCTGCTGGACATTGCAAAGGTGCGGTCGTCCATCGGCAAGGCCAACTGGAAGACCGGCAACATCACCGCCTTCATTCAGATGGTGGTAGAGAATATCCGGCCTCAGGCCGTAAAGAACTTCATCGAGATCGACTATTTTGCCAATGAAAAAGAGGTCGAAATGGATTTCGTGCCCGATTTCATGTGCAAGATTATGACCAATATCCTATCCAACGCGCTGAAATTCACTCCCAAAGGAGGGCGTATAATCATCAGGAGCATGCTCGATAAGAAGCTTCTGCGAGTAAGCATAAAGGACACCGGCTGTGGCATAAGCCCCGAAGACCTCACCCGTGTTTTCGAGCCTTTCTTCCAGGCCGACTCGCACGCCAACGCCGGCACGGGCATCGGGCTGGCCTTGACCAAACAAATGACCGAGGCCATGGGCGGCAACATCGAGGTTTTCAGCAAGCCCGGCGAGGGTGCCACCTTCCTCCTCTCTATCCCCATAGCCCACGGTGAGAACCGGTATGAGAAGTGGATCCCCGATTTCGGCGTAAAGAGGGCCGACGAGGGCGAGCCGGGGTGCATCTCCAGCCTGGAGCCGGTTGTCAACCGGGACGATGTGGTTTCAAAAGACTCCGACATTGCCCTGGTCGTCGAAGACAACGAGGACATAGCCCGCTATATCGGCAACATCATCGGCGACAAATACTCCGTGGTCTATGCCCGCAATGGCCGGGAGGGTATCATCAAGGCCGAGGAGTATGTACCCGATGTCATCATTACAGATATCATGATGCCCGAATGCGACGGGCTGGAGATGACCCGGGATATTCGCAAATCCGAGCTGCTCAACCATATACCGGTAATCATCGTCACCGCAAAGAGCGACGACGAGCACAAGCTGCAGGGGCTTGACAGCGGGGCCGATGCCTATCTGATAAAACCCTTCAGTCCCGACGAACTGAAACTGCGGATTCTCAAACTGGTCGAGTACCGCACGATGCTCAGGGAGAAGTACAGCCGCATGCTGACCGAGGGCGGGGAGATTTTGCAAGAGCCCGATGCGCCCGAGCTGGAAAAGCTGTTCCTCGTGAAGCTCAACAGGTTCATCGCTGCCAACATCTCCCTCTCCAATCTGAACTCCGAGATGCTCGCCGACAACATGTGCCTGAGCAAATCCCAGATTAACCGGAAGGTAAAGTCCATAACCGGCATCAATACGCCCTCCCAATACAGGAGAGAGAACTCCTGATACCCGGTTTCGGGCTTTTGTAAAATTTTGTGCCGGTTAAATCGCTGTACGATAGCGGTTTAACCGGCATCTTTGCGTCGTGTGTTATAATTCTCCCGGTAAATTATGCTCCAGGATTGCTAATTTCGTCCTCATTATGCGCTGCCCGTTATAACGGCTTATCTGCTCCCCTCGTAATTTTGTAAAATCATCATTGAGACTATCTACAAGGCCGTTTTTTGCATCATTGCCTGCTCTTTTGCCGGCAGTTCGACAAGGGTCGGGAGGGGCGGGCCGAAAAGCAGAGCCTCGAAGTGACTAAGTTGAAAAAATACAACCAAAATTAACTTAAAAAGACGATGCAGATGAAAAATTATGTACTTAGACAAGCGGCACTGCTGGTTGCAGCCGTTTTGTTGACGACCAGTTTCTGGTCATGTAGTAAAGAAGAACCGGTTCCGGAGCCCACTCCTCCGGTCGTTAGCGTCACCGGTGTGACACTTAACAAAACCTCCACTTCCATTCAGGTCGGAGGTACAGAAACCCTTACGGCAACGGTATCACCCAAAGATGCCGCAAACAAGAAAGTGACATGGAAATCGAGCAACGCGGCTATCGCCTCCGTGGATGCCAATGGTAAGGTTACGGGCGTGAAGGCCGGCGAGGCCACTATTACCGTCACCACTGAAGATGGAGGCAAGACCGCGACCTGCAAGGTAACTGTTAGCGATAAAGAGATCAAAGTTACGGGCGTAAAACTCAACAAGAGCGAAACGAGCCTTCTTGTCGGTGGTAATGAAACCCTTACCGCTACTGTCCTTCCAGAAGACGCCACCAACCAAAATGTAACGTGGAAATCGGATAAGCCGGAAATTGCCTCCGTGGATGCCAATGGCAAGGTTACGGGCGTGAAGGCCGGCGAGGCCACCATCACCGTCACCACTGAAGATGGAGGCAAGACCGCGACCTGCAAGGTAACTGTTAGCGATAAAGAGATCAAAGTTACGGGCGTAAAACTCAACAAGAGCGAAACGAGTATTTTTGTGGGCGGCAGCGAGACTCTGACGGCCACCGTAGCTCCGGCCGATGCTACCAATCAGAAAGTGACGTGGAAATCTGACAAGCCGGAAATTGCTACTGTCGATGCCAATGGCAAAGTAACGGGAGTGAAGGCCGGCGAGGCCACCATCACCGTCACTACCGAGGACGGGGCGAAGACCGCCACCTGCAAGGTTACGGTCACCATACCTGTTACGGGCGTAACGCTCAACAAGACCGAAACGAGTATTTTTGTGGGCGGCAGCGAGACTCTGACGGCCACCGTAGCTCCGGCCGATGCTACCAATCAGAAAGTGACGTGGAAATCTGACAAGCCGGAAATTGCTACTGTCGATGCCAATGGCAAAGTAACGGGAGTGAAGGCCGGCGAGGCCACCATTACCGTCACCACAGAGGACGGCGGCAAGACCGCCACCTGCAAGGTTACCGTCAAGCCCAATCTGGTTTCGGAGATCACGCTGGCGGCTTTGGCCATCTATGTAGGCGAAAGCGAGACCATCACGGCCACCGTCAAGCCCGATGACGCCACCAACAAGGCGCTGACCTGGACGTCGAGCGACGAGACCGTCGCCACGGTCGACGCCACCGGCAAGGTTACCGGCGTCAAGATTGGCACGACCACCATTACCGCCACGGCCCAGGACGGCAGCGGCGTGAGCGGCAGCTGCACCGTCACCGTTCTCTCTCATGTGAAGAAGGTGACCGTCAACCCGGCCACCATGACCCTCGGCAAGAACAAGAGCTATACCCTCACCGCAACGGTCGATGCGCAACCGGGTACTGACACGGGCGTGACGTGGACGAGCAGCGACACGACCATCGCCACGGTGGATGCTACGGGCAAGGTGACCGCCACGGATAAAGTGGGCACGGTGACCATCACCGCCACCTCAAAGGCCGACCCCGCCAAGAAAGGTACCTGCACCGTCAAGGTATCAGGCGACCAGACCGACATCGACTACGGCGAATACGGTCCGGAAGAAAATTGGTAAATGAAACTTGTGTAATTCCCAAAAAGACTGTAATATGAAACACAATATCATACCTAAAGCCTTGCGGTGGATGGCCGCCGCAGGCCTGTGCCTTGCCGCCGCAGCGTGCAGCAAGGACGACATCACGCCCGAGCCTGCTCCGCAGCAGGGCATCACCCCGACCAAGATTATCTTCAACGTCACCCGCGGCGGCTACGAAGGCGACGCGGAGACCCGCGCCCCCAAAAGCGGATGGCAGGAGGGCGACGTGGTCTATTTCGGTAGGGGTAATGATATAGACAATTTAGCTACCTATACCGACGGGGAGTGGGTTGTGACCATGAACAGCACCATTGCTAATGGTGCCACCAATATTAAAGCCCGCTATGCAGAAAAAGTAACGGATGATGCATATGGCCACTTAAGTATCGAGCACGGCGATGTCGCCTACACCACTTCGGGCAGCTACAAGGTGGACGAAGGCGGCGAGGCCACCATCACGCTCCGCCTCGACCAGCACCCGCAGGGGCGCATGACCTTTACCGGGGTGGGCAAAGGAAAGGAACTGACCGTACTGGGGATGAAATACGTCAGCTATTTTCGGTGTGACGAGTCTTTGCCTCAGTATACAGAAGCCCCCATCACCCTTACCGGCGAGGACGACGGCACGGCCACCCTCTACGCCCTGCCCGAACCCTCCATCGTCACGGAGGCCGGCATCACCCTGACGGTGAAGTATGAAGGCAAATTCTACACCAAGACCTTTGCGGGCAAGGAGTTCAAGGAGAACAGCAACATCACCCTCGCAGCCCCAAGCCTGGAGAGCGGCTGGGCAGATACTGTAACCGAGTATACGGCTGCGGACCTGAAGATGGGCGACTACCTCTACAGCGACGGCACGACGAGCGACGGCGGCCTGCGCAAGCTCTATCCCGACCGCCCGGTCTAGCCCGCGCCTGAGGCGGTAGCACCCGAGGCGGGCAAGACGGTTATCGGTATCGTGTTCCATGCCGGGCGGCACGCCACCGATGCCTCGGACTACACCAGTCCCCTCACCGCCGGTGGCCCCACCCTTGCGGGCGAGGTGCGCGGCTATGCCGTGGCCATCACCGATGCAACTTTAGGGACTAGCAGAGAAGCACAATGGGTAGCAGGACCGGAGGGAGAGTATAATTTTAGGTCCGGTGTCTCTACCGATAAGTATGCCTGGAACGGCTATGCCAACTGCCGGGCGATACACGACTATGTGACGGCCCATGCCGGCGAGGGGTGGGAGATGCGCCACTTCCAGGCAGCCTGGAGTTGCGAAACCTACGGCAACCGCTCCCTGGACTACGACGGCAACCCGACCAGCGACTACGCATGGCAGGCCCCGCTGAGGGCTCCGGCAGGTACCAGCGGCTGGTTCCTTCCCTCCGTCGGCCAACTTTACTACATGGCGACCTTCCGGGACTATTTGGACAGCCGCTTTATGGCTGCCAAAGCGGCCTCCGCCGCCGAGTTGCAGGGTTACGTCAAGGGATTCGATACGCTTAGTATTTGCATATATTGGTCGTCGACCGAGGATGAGAGAAGCTGGTATACTGATTATGCGTATGACATGTCTTTCAGCGAGCCTATTTATATGACGAGTATAAAAAACATGAACTATTATGCGTTCACCCGTCCTGTCATCGTCTTCTGATCCGGCAGCCGCAGCAGGGCACATCCCCGCATGACGAACGGTGGCAGAACATACGCTCTGCCACCGTTTTCTTTTGGCCCCTCGTCAGCCGCCGGACAATCCCCCCCTCCCTCATATCGGCATGGTCATGAGGGGGAGGCGACGACACAGGCGAACCGAAACAAGCCCGAGGTTTTCTCCCTGCGGGAAGGAGAAGGCCAGATACCCCTCTCCCCTCCCCAAAAAACAGGTGATTGTAAAATCGTGTCTCTTGCAAGATGTTTTGTTTCAGGCGATTGTGCGATTTTCTGCGCCCTGTGTTATAATGGAGGCGGTTTCAAATTGCTCCAGACCTGCCAATTTTCATCTCATTATGCGTTGCCTGTGCTAACAGGATTGCAGTAACTCTTGTTTCTTTGCACATACCCGTCGAGCCATTCGCCGAATGCAGATATGCCGAGGGAAAGAACCTGAAAAAATAAAATACCATATGGCTTGCCGGCGGACTGGTTGCCGAAGCACAGATAGGCAACTTGATGCAGCGAGCAAAAAAATCGGTGTCGTCCAAGACGGAGAACGGGGATTATGAGGCTCTGGAGTGGACCGTTGCGCCGGGATAGGCAGGGCAGTGCCCTGTCTCGGACTGGGCCTCAGATATTACCACCCCTATTCGAATCCGGATGTAATCCTGACCCGGACTCTGGCCCTGACAGCAACATTCGGAGTCCTGCTGTTTTAGGCGCATTGCCAGAGAAATTCATGACTGCTGAATAAAAAGTGCACTTTCCGAAAAAAGTGCACTTTTTATTCAGCAGTTTTTATATCTTTGTCTCCTGAACCAAAGCGATGAAGAATATGGAACTGCTTATTGAACTATTCAGGAGGTTGCTGGACTATACGGATACAGCTTACGTAAGGTATCTGCATGACCGGATAGACTGGTCTGCCAGGATGATCGGGATTGTGGGGCCGAGGGGCGTCGGCAAGACGACAATGCTGCTGCAGCATATCAAGTTGTATCATTCAGTTAAAGACACCTTGTTTGTCAATGCGGATGATATCTATTTTGCGGAGCACAGGCTTTACGACCTGGCTTCTGATTTTTACAGGCAGGGGGGAAAGTTTCTTTTCATAGATGAGGTGCATAAGTACCGGGACTGGTCCAAGGAACTGAAAATGATATATGACTATTATCCGGACTTCAATGTAGTATTCACAGGTTCCTCCATTCTGGATATATACAAAGGCAATGCAGACTTAAGCCGCCGTGTCGTCAGTTTCTATATGCCCGGCCTGTCTTTCCGGGAGTATCTTATTTTGGCCGAAGGAATCCGGCTGCCGGCATATTCTCTGGAAGAGATATTGGAAAACAAGGTGGAGATACCTGTCTCCAAGCGTCCGCTGGCTTTATTTAAAGAGTATCTGTCAAAAGGCTACTATCCATTCTTTTCCGAGCCGGGATATGAGATAAGACTGCGCAATGTGGTGAATCTTACAGTGGAGAGTGATATTCCGGTATATGCCAACCTGAACGTCGCATCTGCCAAGAAAATGCGCCAGCTGCTGTATGTCATTGCGCAGAGTGTACCGTTCAAGCCCAATTTTACCAAAATCGGACAGATGACGGATCTGCACCGGAATCAGGTTGCTGATTTCCTGTTCTATTTGGAGAAGGCCGGCATAATAGCTCAGTTAAGGGGAACTACAGCAGGAATCAGGCAACTCGGTAAAGTAGAAAAAACGTATCTGGACAATACCAATCTGGCGTATTCTCTATCTGAAAATACACCGGATATCGGCAATGTCAGGGAGACGTTTTTCCTTTCCCAGATGAAAGTGAACAATGAGGTGCTGTCTTCGGACAAGGCGGATTTTCAGATAGGTAAGTACACTTTTGAAATCGGGGGGGCTAACAAACAGCAGAAGCAGATACATGGACTTGGCAATGCGTATGTGGTGAAAGATGACATAGAGTATGGTTACGGCAATGTCATACCGCTGTGGCATTTCGGATTCAATTATTGAATTATTCACTATATTTGTCACGGTAATAAGATAAATCATATATGGACTGGCTGAGCATCATCATCGCGATATTGGTATTCGTACTTCCCGCCATCTTCGAGGGCGACAAGAAGAAGAAAAAGCGGAAGGAGGCGCATCTGCCGCATCCGGTGGAGGATCCGGATCTGATGGAGATGCCGTGGTCCGGGGAGAGCGTGCCCGGGGAGGCTCCTCAGGCGGAGGAGGTGATGCCCGAACCGGTGCAGGAGATGCCCGTCCGGCGGCCTGCGGAGCCTGAGCCCGTATCCGTGCCGGTCTCCAGGCCGGAACCAGCACCGGCACCCGTTCCTGTTCCTCCTCCGGTCCCGTCACGGATCCGCAAGCGCCGCTTCAATGCCCGCGACATGGTCATATATTCGGAGATAATGCGTCCGAAGTATTTGGATGATTAATTATTATTCGTATCTTTGCATTTAGAAAGGGTCCCGTACTGACAGCGCGGGATTCTTTTTTTGATTTTTGTAAAATAACAGAACAAGTCAATTATGTCAGACACTCATTATGTAACAGCCGAAGGTCTTGAGAAGCTCAAGGCCGAACTGGCGGAGGCCATCAGCCAGCGTCCCGTTATTTCCAGACAGATCGCGGAGGCCAGGGACAAGGGCGACCTCTCGGAGAACGCAGAATACGATGCAGCCAAGGAGGCTCAGGGCCTTCTGGAGCTCAAGATATCCAAGCTCGAGAATCTCGTGGCAAACGCCCGCGTCATCGACGAGTCCAAGATCAACACCGACCACGTACAGATGCTCACCAAGGTGACACTCAAGAACCTGCTCAACAACACCACCGTCCAGTACACCCTGGTCGGCGAGAGCGAGGCCAATTTCCGCGAGGGCAAGCTGGCTGCGGGTACCCCTATAGGCAAGGCCCTGATAGGCAAGCGCAAGGGTGAGGTGGTGGAAGTCAAGGTTCCCTCCGGCATCCTGAAGTTCGAAATCCTCGATATCTCACTCTAACCGGTACAGGAAATTATGGCATCTGTTTTTTCTAAAATAGTAAAGGGGGAGATACCCTCCTACAAGGTCGCCGAGACCGAGAGCTGCTATGCATTTCTGGACATCAATCCCCTGAAGGAGGGACATACCCTGGTTATTCCGAAGAAGGAGGTGGACTACCTCTTCGATCTGGACGAGCAGACCTACGTGGAGCTGCAGCTTTTCGCCCGTAAGGTCGCCATGGCTGTCAGGGCCGCAGTTCCCTGCAAGAGGGTAGGAGTGGCCGTGCTGGGGATGGAAGTGCCTCACGCACACATACATCTGGTGCCCCTGGACAGCGAGGGCGACATGGATTTCAAGAAGACGAAACTTTCACTGAGCGGCGAACGCTTCGAGGCCCTGGCGGCCTCCATCGCTGCGGAATATGCTAAGCTCTGAGTCTATGAGATCGAAATACTACTGGATTTGTTTATTTTCCCTGCCGTTGTTCACAGCCCTTCTCACAACATGCGGAAACAGGGATACAGCGCGTATAAGTCTTACGGTAAAAGGTGCTCCGGACAGTACGGAAGTAGTGGTCTCACGTCTGGCCATGAACGAGATGCAGGTGTTGGATACAGTGTACACATCCAAAGGGAAGGTTGCCTATAAAGTGACAGTCTATCCTGATTCGCCTGAATTCGTGTATCTTACGTATGGTCAAGGAGGAAATGTCCCGCTTTTGCTTCAGGACAGGGACAGAGTGAGCGTGACCGCTGACTGGTCTGATCTCTCCAAAGTCTCGGTCGAGGGATCAGAGGAGTCTGTCCTTATGCAGGGTGTTGATTCGGACATCAAGGCATTCAATGCTGCATTCGATTCTCTTACCAATGAGCTTGCAGCCATATCTGAAAACGGAGACCAGGCCGAGATCTCACGTCTCAAGCGCGAACTGGGAACTCTCTATGTAAAGTGCAAGCAGAATGCCATAAAGTATATCTACACTCACCCCAAGTCTCTTTCTGTAATACCCGTCCTGTATCAGAAGACTTCTTCCGGTCTGCCTGTTTTTGCCCAGGCTACGGATGCCATCCTTATGGAGAGAGTATATGATACGCTCCGGACAGTGTATCCTGCGTCTCCCTATCTGGTGTCTCTGGCAGATGAAGTGAGCCTGAGACGTAATGCACTGGAGATTCAGAACCGTATGGCTTCTGCAGAGGAAGTGGACTTTCCGGAGATTGTGCTCAGTGACGTAAACGGTCAGCAGCAGTCCCTTACAGCCCTCAAAGGCAATGTTATAGTGCTGATGTTCTGGGATGCCTCCAATGTTCAGCAGAGAGTGTACAACACAGATCTTAAGATGCTCTATGAGAAGTATCACCGGCGCGGACTGGAGATATATCAGGTGGGCCTCAATTCCAATAAGACGGCATGGGCCATGCAGGTCAAGGAGCAGGGGCTGCCCTGGATCAGCGTATGCGACCCTGCGGCCGGTGCCTCTGTGGGAGCGATGCTGTACAACATCACTCAACTTCCTTCGATGTATGTGATATCCCGTGACGGCAGCATACAGTCCAGGGATGTGTTTGATATGCGCATGCTGGAGAACGAGATACGCCGCCTGCTATAGCCGGCGCTCTGGATGCAGTACGGCCTCGATCTTCCTGGACGGGTCGGCTGCAATGAATTCCTTAAGATAGAAGGGTTCGAAGTACGCTGTGTCTTCGAACCTTTTTTCTTGCAGGGCCCGGAAGGCTGCGGCGGCCATGTCTGCGGCTTCGGGACGGGAGGGCAGGAAGATGCATCTGTCCTTGTATTGCTCCGGGAGCATATTCTCATATTTGGCGGCTCCGTCTCCTGTGAATATGACGCGGTGGTATTTTTCCAGAGTACCGGAGAAGGTATCAGGAGTGAGCACTACCGCCTCAGTCTCCGAAATGCGCTGAGCCGAAGAATCGTACAATGCTGTGTATACCTCCATGCGGCGGGCGTCGATCATCGGAATTATCACGGTGCCGTCAGGATCTTCCTGCGCAGCTCCGGTCTTGAGAGTCCCGCAGGCTATGGCAGTGAGGGTCTCTATGCCTATCAACGGTATTCCGGCACCGAAGCAGATGCCCTTGGCTGTGGAGACGCCTACCCGCAGTCCTGTGTAGGAGCCGGGACCGGAACTGACGGCGACGGCTGCAAGGTCCTGTATCCGCATTCCTGCGCGGCTGACTGTGTCCTGTATCAGCGGAGCCAGCTGTGAGGCCTGGCTCCTGGCCTCTGTGATGTGTCCTGACGAGAGGATTTCATTTCCTTCCGAGACGGCGACGGAGCATACGTCGGTGGCCGTCTCTATGAGCAGTATTCTATTGTTCATTGTCTTTGGTGTTTTCATTGTCTGTCTGAGGGCGGACTTCCATGCCGTCCTCGAGTATTCTGCTGATGGTGCTGTAGGGCCCGGTGACTATCTCGACCGTGTCCGCGGCTCCCAGCCCCGATATTACCTCGATATTCCCAATGTCCTGTATGCCTGTGGTGACCGCAACTTTGCGGACTGTCGATGACTGACGGTCCAGAACGAACACGCAGCCGTCAGGTGTCACGGCCTGCAGGGGTATCTTCGTCACTCCGTCCTTGCGCTCGGTCTCGATCTCTACCGATGCCGACATGCCGGGGCGGAACGGAATCGGGTCGGAGGTCAGCAGGTCGGCGTAGGACTCCCGGAGGATGCGTACCTTGACCTCGAAATTGGTCACGTCGGTCAGGGCGGCAGTCGTACTGCCCAGATTCTTGGCCGAGTTGGCTATCTGGGTCACCACTCCCTTGAACGTCCTGCCGGGGTAGGCGTCAACCTCTATATCCGCGGTGTCTCCCTTGGTTATGCGGATGATGTCGTTCTCGTTGACATCCACCAGTACTTCCATCATGTCGAAGTCCGCTATACGGAGCATCTCCGTTCCCGCCATCTGGGAAGTTCCGACCACTCTCTCGCCCTTCTCCACGCTGAGGCTGGAGACGATGCCGTCAATAGGGGAGTAGATGACGGTCTTGGTGAGGTTCTCCTCGGCCTCGTCGAGGGAGGCTACGGCGCTCTCGATGTTGTACTCGGCGGCGTTGAGCTGTTCGCGGGCCATCTCATACTCTGCGGTGGAGGCCTGAAACTCCTGGAGGGATATGGCTTTCTGCCCGTATAGCTGCTTGTTGCGCATGTAGTTCTGCTCGGCCTGGGTGAAGCTGGCTTTCTGCTGCTGGTACTGGGCCCGGGTCGCGTTCAGGGTGGCGGCGGCCCTGTCCCGCAGGGAGATGTACACGTCCTGCTTGATCTTGATGACCAGGTCTCCCCGGCTGACGCGGTCTCCCTCCTCTACATTCAACTCTATAATCTCTCCCGAGACGTCAGGAGATATCTTGACCTCCGTAACGGGGTGGATCTTGCCGTTGGCCGGAATCCTCTCTACTATCGTGCCTGTGGAGGGTACGGCAACAGTGACGGGCTCCCCGTTCTCCTGACCGAGGACGGCGTATATTATGGCAGCCGCCAGAATTACAGCCACGGCTGCAAGGATATTTCTAAGTGCTTTATTCTTTTTCTTTTTCATAATATGTCCTTTATAGCGTCAGGGGCAGCCCCTTGTAATAATCTATAATCTTGAGCTGGAAGACGTACTGGTACTTGGCCTGAATATATTCCGAGCGGGCCTTGAAGAGGTTGGTCCGGGCCACGGTATAGTCTGTACCGTTGAGGGCTCCGGCATTGAACTTCTCCTCCACATACCTGAAGGACTCTTCCATGGAGGATACATTGGCCATGGTCGCCTCCATCTGCCGGAGATATGTCCCGGCTTCAGTGACGGCTGTCTGGATCTCCTTGTACAGTTCCTGCTGCCTGATGCGCAGGTCCAGCTCGAGACTCTGTCTGGACAGCCTGGCGTTCTTAACGTTGGTGCGGACTGTCCAGTTGTTGAAAATGGGAATGCTCAGGCCGATGCTTATAGCCGGGTTGATGTTGTCCCGGAACTGCTCGAAGAAGGGATAGGTGCTGCCGTCCGGAGCGTAGGAGGAGGAACTGTAGAATGTTCCGTAACTGGCCGACAGGGATATCTTGGGCCAGAACTGTCCCTGGGCGGTCCTGAGGTCCAGGTCTCCCTTCTCCAGTGCCAGTCTGGCGCTCCGGATTACGGGCATGGACTGGGCGGAGGCATAGATGTCGTCGGTGTTTCCGCCCGTGTATGTTGCGGCTGTCAGACTGATGTCCGGAGCGGCAATACGGAAGTCCGCGCTGTAGGGCAGGTCCAGCAGCTGCTGCAGGGCCAGAGTGTTGGCAGTAACCTGGCCCTGTGCGGTCACTACCTGCACTCTCTCGGATGCCAGCTGTGACTCTATCTCCAGCAGTGCGGAGTAGGGCTGGCTTCCGGCCTCGACCAGCAGCGCGGTGCGCTCCCTCTGCTCGGATATGGACTGGAAGCTCTCTTCCGCGGCTGCCAGGATTTCCTGAGACAGAAGGATCTGAAGGTAACTCTTGGCAATGGATACGGATATCTCGCCCTTGAGTCTCTCTACTTCCTGTATGGATATCTCCAGGTTCTTTCGGGAACTCTGCAGGCTGTACAGTTTGGAGAGTCCGTCCAGGAGGTAGACGGAGGCGTTGGCGGAGGCACTTGTGCTCTGGGACAGTTTGTTGCGGATGATTTCCAGGTTCTGCAGGTCGACGGACCGGCCCCAGTTGAGGCTGTGTCCGAAGGATGCGCTCAGGCTGGGCAGAAAGTCCAGCTTGTCCTGCAGCAGCTGATTCCCGCTGCGGGAGACTTCCAGGTTCTGCTTCTGTACCGTAAGGTTGTTGGCCCAGGCATACTCTATACATCTCTCTAGAGTCCAGACATCCTGGGCTGTGAGGGTAACTGATAGGAGCATGGTCAGGGCTATGACCGCAGCCGTATGTTTTATGGCGGAAACCTGCATATTAAAATCAAATCTACAAAAATAACAAAAAATACTCATGGATAAAGTCCGCCGGAGAACAATCCGCTCCGGCGGACAGATATCATGTCATAACGGCGTTACCACGATGCGGCCGCCTGCGGTTTGCGGTATTCTCCTGTGAGCAGGTCGTAGAGTGCCCTGAGGGCTGCTCCGACCAGTCGTCCCAGCATTCTGACTACTCTTCCTTCCTGTGAGGCTGCTCCTCCTATGACTGAGCATGCCTGGACTCTTTCAATAGTGATGAACCGTTCCATAGTCTGAGATATTAGGAGTTAGACATTGAACTTACGATATCCTGCCCTGTCCATCCTTCAATGATGCCGAGGAAGAACTGGTCCAGGTGCTTCTTGATGACTCTTATGACTCCGGCCCAGATGCCGCCGCCATAGACTGTGGTGCTCAGGTCGGAATTAATACATTCAAACCCTGCGTAGCTGTTGATAATTCTTTCCATGATGTTTAGAATTTAATGGTGGTGCCGCGGATGAAAGGCGCCGCGGCTTACGCCTGTGAATGCGCATTCTTTTTATTGATATCGATAATGTTGTCTGCCAGTGAGGCCGCCTCCTGCTCGTGGGAGATGAGTATGACTGTGATGCCTTTCTCCTTGAGTGTCAGGATGGTCTCCGTGAGTCTTGTACGGCTGTCGCTGTCCAGGTGTGTGGCGGCCTCGTCCAGTATGAGTACTTTCGGTCTGCGGTACAGGGCTCTGGCCAGCGCTACCTTCTGCCTCTCTCCGCCGGAGAGCCGGCCGGCGTGTTCTCCGGTGTGGGCCAGCAGGCCTCCGGGCAGGGACTCCAGAGTGGGAGCCAGGCCCGCGATGGCGCAGGCCGCCGTCACTTCCCGGATGTCGTATCCGCTGTCGCCCATGACTATGTTGTCGAGTATGGTGCCGTCGAAGATGTCCGGTTTCTGGGGCACGATGCTGATGTGCCTCCTCCACCTGTCCAGGGGTATGTTCCGGATGTCGGTCCCCCCGACGGTGATCCGTCCCTCCTGGGGCGTGTATCCCCGCATCAGCAGGGCCGCGATGGTGCTCTTGCCGCTGCCGTTGGCTCCGCGGATGAGATGTACCTTTCCCGGCTCAATGTCAAAGGACAGACCGTCCAGCAGTTTCATCCGTCCGGGGAAGGAGAAGCCCAGCCCGCGCACTTCTATCCTGTCGGCCGCGGAAGGGGTGAAGTCCAGGGTCTCTCCGCCGGCTTCGTCATCCATGTCCAGGATGTCGAATATCCTCTCTGCCGATATCCTGGCCTCGGTAATCTCTCTGCTGCTCTCTATGAGCATGACGATGGGGGAGGTGAGCAGGGCTGCGAAGGAGAAGAACGAGACCAGCTCGCCCACCGTGAGCTCGGAGCGCAGGACGAAGAAGGCGCCTGCCGTGAGGGTGACCGTGTGGACCAGCCGGCTGACCGTATCGGATGAGGAGGCCATCGCCGAGGTGAACACGCCTCCGCGGTACATGGCGTCCGCAGTCCGGAAATATTTCCGGCCGATCTGCCGGACGGCCTCCCGGGAGGCGCCGAAGTATTTGACGGCCCGGACGGAGGACAGCCATTCGATATTGGTCTGCTCGAATGAGGCGTTGGCCTCGATGATCCTGCGGTTGAGCCTTCGGTTTACCCTGTCGGATATGCGGTACAGCAGAATGAATACGGGAATGAAGCTCATGGTGATGAGGGTAAGCTTCCAGTAGAATGTCATGAGTATGGCGGTGGCCAGCAGTAGGGTGAGGACGCTGACGGCCATGATCAGCAGCCGTCCGGTGATGAAGGAGCGTATCCTGTAGGCGTCCGATACCCTGGAGTTCATCTCTCCGCTGCTCATGGAGTCGAAGAATGATACCGGCAGGGAGAACAGTTTCCCGAAATAGCTCATGATCAGGCGGCAGTCTATCTGAAGGCTGGTCCTTACCAGCAGGACCGAGCGCATGTAGGATACCAGCCAGGTGAGGCCGGCCAGGCAGAGCATGACGGCTCCTATGGCGGCGAGGGCTCCTCTGTCTCCGGAAGGTATGACGTCGTCGATGATCCTCTGCAGGAAGAGGGAGGTGCTGAGAGTGGCGGCGATGAAGGCGGCCGAGCCTGCCAGGACCATCGCCAGCTCCTTCTTATAATAGAGCAGAATCTCCTTGAACCGGGCCAGGACCGGGGTCCTGCGGTCGCCTTTCTGAAAGGACGGGGAGGGGGCGAGGGCTACTATGAATCCGCTCCACTCCTCTTCCAGGTCGGCCGGGCTCATCCTGTGAATCTCTCCGTCCTCGGGGTCCATGACCGTCGCCGTGCTGTCGTCAAGGGCATAGAGGACCACATAGTGCAGCCATCCGTTCTTTTTCCTGAGGTGCAGGATCACCGGCTTGACGGCTTCCTGCAGGTCCGTTATGTGCTTTTCCTTGGCACGCAGTCCCGCTGCGTCCATCCCCAGCCTGCCGCAGGCGTCTATGATGCCCTGCAGGCTGGTGCCGTCCGGGCCTGTGCCGCATGCTTCCCTGATGCGGAGCAGCGGCAGCCTCAGCCCGTAGTGTGCGCATACCGAGGCGACGCATGCGGCGGCGCAGTCGGTATTGTCATGTTGTCTGACTTTGATCTCCTTCTTCATGGCCTTCCCCTCCAGAATGTTGATCGCAGGTTATACCTTAGAATACTGGAAGCAGAGGCAGCGCCGACAGCAGCAGAACGGCTGTGACGGCTGCGATGTACCACAGAAATCTTCCCCCGGCCATGGGCGGCAGCATGGTGTCCGCGGAGAGGCCGGCTTTCTCCTTAAAGCTCATTTCTTCCATATCCGTGTGTAGTTAAAGTTTCCGCTACAAAGTAAAGTAAAAAAATCCAATACTTCAAGCGTGACTTTAAATAAATTTACTAAAATGGAAGGAAATAATGGCTTATGAATTGAAAAGTTGCTTTAAATAAGGGAATAGCGCGTCAGTGATAGAGGAGATGATCTGCACGCCCTTGGACTTGGCCATCTGCTCGGGGGAGATGATGGTGAACCAGGTCGTGTTCACATACTCTATTACAGATATGATGACTCCTATGAGCAGGACGACGGCGGAGACCGAGAGCAGGACGCCGAGGAGGCGGTTGATCCAGCCGAGGGTGGTGATCTTGATGACCTTCTCGAGGAGGCGGCTCAGCAGGACTACGCAGAGGCAGACCACGACTATGATGACGATGAACGAAAGCACTTTCACTACGTTCTCGGAGAGGGTGGGCGCCACGCGGTGGAGCCAGCCCGAGAGCATGGCCGAGAACCTGCCCGCCAGGAATATACCGAGAATAAGGCCCACGATGCCGCCGAACTGCCGCATCAGGCCGTCCTTGATGCCCTTGAACACCGCCAGGGCCAGGAGTACGAGAATGATGATATCTATAACTGTCATGACATGCGAAGATAGGAATATTTTCCCTATCTTTGCCCATTAAAATTCAGAATATATGTTCAAAGAGTATAAAGGACTGGACCTGACAGGTCTCTCCGCCGAGGTGCTGGAGAGTTGGAAGAAGCAGGACGTGTTTCACAAGACATTGGAAATGAGGGAGGGTGCTCCCGAGTATGTGTTCTTCGAGGGGCCTCCCTCGGCCAACGGCATGCCGGGCATACACCATGTGATGGCCCGCTCCATCAAGGACGTGATCTGCCGCTACAAGACTCAGTCCGGCTACCACGTGAGCCGCAAGGCCGGATGGGACACCCACGGTCTGCCCGTGGAGCTGGGAGTGGAGAAGGCCCTGGGCATTACCAAGGACGACATCGGAAAGAAGATATCCGTGGCGGAGTACAACTCTATCTGCCGCCGCGAGGTCATGAAATATACCAGGGAGTGGGTCAACCTGACCGAGCGCATCGGCTACTGGGTGGACACCGACAATCCCTACATCACTTACGACAACCGCTACATCGAGACCCTCTGGTACCTCCTCAAGGAGATATATAAGAAAGGTCTGCTGTACAAGGGCTATTCGATCCAGCCCTATTCGCCCGCCGCAGGCACCGGCCTGAGCACCCATGAGCTCAACCAGCCCGGCTGCTACCGCGACGTGAAGGACACCACGGCCGTGGCCCAGTTCAAGGTCATCCGCGACGGGGCCTCCGAGCCTTTCTTCCAGAAAGCCGGAGGAGATCCCCTCTATTTCATTGCCTGGACCACAACCCCCTGGACCCTGCCCTCGAACACCGCCCTCTGCGTAGGCCCCGGCATCGAGTACGTCCTGGTGCGCTCCTCGAACCCCTACACCGGTCTTCCCGGAGTGTACATCGTCGCAAAGGCATTGGTCCATGACCATTTCGGAGGAAAGATACCCTTCGAGGTGCTCGAAGGCTCCTACAAGGGCACTGACCTGGTGGGCATGCACTACGAGCAGCTGATTCCCTGGGTGCGTCCCGACGAGGGCGCTTTCCGCGTGATTCCCGGAGACTACGTGACCACGGACGAGGGCACCACCGGTATAGTCCACATTGCCCCGACCTTCGGAGCCGACGACGCCAAGGTGGCCCGCCAGAGCGGAGTTCCCGCCCTGATGGTGCGTGATGCCGCCGGAGTGATGCAGGCCCTGGTGGACCGCACCGGCAGGATGTACCGGATAGAGGACCTCGACCCGGAATTTGTCCGCGAGAGGGTGGATGTGGAGCTGTACAGGGAGTATTCCGGCCGCTATGTGAAGAATGCCTACGACCCTGAGGCCACCCCCGACACCCCGACCATCGACGTGGATATCTGCGTGATGCTCAAGGGCCAGAACAAGGCCTTCAAGATAGAGAAGCACGTACACTCCTATCCTCACTGCTGGAGGACCGACAAGCCCGTGCTGTACTACCCCCTCGACTCCTGGTTCATCCGCACCACCGCCGTGCAGGATCAGATGATCGAGCTGAACAAGACGATAACATGGAAGCCCGCGTCGACCGGAGCAGGCCGCTTCGGAAAGTGGCTGGAGAACCTGCAGGACTGGAACCTCTCCCGCAGCCGCTACTGGGGTACACCGCTGCCCGTATGGAGGACAGAGGACGGGGCCGAGGAGAAGTGCATCGGCTCGGTGGCAGAGCTTTACGCTGAGATTGACAAGGCTGTGGCCGCCGGCATCATGAAGGAGAACCCGCTGGCAGCGGCAGGATTCGTGCCCGGGGACTATTCCAAGGAAAATTACGAACGCATCGACCTGCACAGGCCGTATGTGGATGAGATATACCTCGTCTCGGACAAGGGACGGAAGATGGTGCGCGAGACCGACCTCATCGATGTGTGGTTCGACTCGGGTTCAATGCCTTATGCCCAGGAGGGGCTGCAGGCCCTCGGCTCTCCTAAGTTCGGTCAGACCGCCGACTTCATCGCCGAGGGAGTGGACCAGACCCGCGGATGGTTCTTCACCCTGCACGCCATCCATACGATGATCAGCGGCAGCACGGCATTCAGGACCGTTATCTCCAACGGACTTGTGCTCGATAAGGACGGCAACAAGATGAGCAAGCGTCTGGGCAATGCCGTGGATCCATTCAAGGCACTTGATAATTACGGACCCGACGCCCTGCGCTGGTACATGCTCACCAACTCCCAGCCCTGGGACAACCTCAAGTTCGACGAGGCGGGAGTGGACGAGGTGCGCCGCAAGTTCTTCGGTACCTTATATAATACATACTCGTTCTTCGCCCTCTATGCCAACGTGGACGGTTTCGGCACTAATCCGGAGCACCTGCAGAAGCAGATACCCGTGGCTGAGCGTCCGGAAATCGACCGCTGGCTGATGTCCCTGCTCAACACCCTGATCAAGAACGTCAAGGAGTGCTACGAGGGCTACGACATCACCGGTGCCGGCCGTCTGATTCAGGACTTCGTCTGCGACAACCTCAGCAACTGGTACGTGCGCCTGAACCGCAAGCGTTTCTGGGGAGGCCAGATGAATGACGACAAGCTGGCAGCCTACCAGACCCTGTACTCGGCCCTCGAGACAGTGGCCGTGCTCGCGGCTCCCATCGCGCCTTTCTATATGGACCGCCTTTTCTGCGACCTGAACAGCGCGACCGGGGCTCATGACGTGATGTCCGTACACATGATGCCCATGCCTGAGAGCGACCCTGCCTGCGTGGATACTGACTTAGAGGAGCGCATGGCCTTAGCCCAGAAGTCATCCTCGATGGTGCTCGCCCTGCGCCGCAAGGTCAATATCAAGGTGCGTCAGCCCTTAGCCCAGATGATCATCCCCGTCCTCGACCCTAAGATCGAGGAGCAGTTCGAGAAGGTGCGCAACCTGGTGCTCAGCGAGGTCAATGTCAAGGAGGTGGTCTACATCAAGGATACGACCGGCCTCATCACCAAGAAGATAAAACCCAACTTCAAGACCCTCGGCAAGCGTTACGGCAAGCAGATGAAGGAGATAGCCGCTGCGTTCGGGACTCTGTCCCAGCAGGAGATCGCTGCCGTGGAGCTCGCCGGCATGCAGGAGGAGGTCTATACCCTCCGTCTGCCCTCCGGGGACGTGGAGCTGCAGCCCGCTGACTATGAGGTGTCCTCCGAGGACATGCCCGGAAGGCTCGTGGCTACTGAGGGCAAGCTGACCATCGCCCTCGATATCACCGTCACTCCGGAACTCCGCAATGAGGGAGTGGCCCGCGAGCTGATCAACAGGATACAGAACCTCCGCAAGGACAGCGGATTCGAGGTTACGGACAGGATCGTGGCCCGCATCCAGAGGCTGCCCGAGGTGGAGGAGGCCATAGCCGGATTCAAGGACTATATCGCTTCCCAGACCCTCGCCCGCGAGATCATCCTGGAGGATGCCCTCTCCGGTGGAGTGGAGGTAGAATGGCTGGAAGACAATAAGATAACCCTCAAGCTCGAGAGAATATGAACAGAGACGAACTGATGCTCAGGGCAGTGGCCCTTGCCGAACGCAACGCCGCCTCCGTGACGGGCGGACCCTTCGGGGCCGTCATCGTCAAGGACGGGAAGGTGGTCGCAGAGGCCTCCAACACCGTCACGGTCGACAATGACCCCACGGCCCATGCCGAGGTCAATGCGATACGGAAGGCCTGTGACGCCCTGGGAACATTCGATCTCTCTGGCTGCGAGCTTTATACCAGCTGCGAGCCCTGCCCGATGTGCCTCGCCGCCTGCTATTGGGCCCATATCGACAGGGTATACTACGCTGCGGACCGGGAGGATGCCGCCGCGGCAGGATTCGACGACAGCGACATCTACAGGGAGGTCGCTTTGCCCGTGGACGGACGGAAGATACCGTTTGTCCACATCATGGAGAAGGAGGGGCTCCGTCCCTTCATGCTCTGGGCCTCGAATGATAAGAAAGTGGAATATTGACAAAACACATAAAATTTTCAACTTATGGACGACAACATGGATAACAGGAATGAAGTACTCGAGAAGGTACGCTACAGCGATGAAGAGCTGCAGGAATTCAAGGAAATCATTCTGAAGAAGCTGGAAAAGGCCCGCGATGACTACGAGCAGCTCCGCTCGGCCATCACCCACAACACCAGCAACGATACTGAGGACACTTCGCCGACATTCAAGGTCCTCGAGGAGGGAGCATCCGCCCTGTCCAAGGAAGAGTCGGGACAGCTGGCCCAGAGGCAGCTTAAGTTCATCAACTCGCTGGAGGCCGCTTTAGTCAGAATCGAGAACAAGACTTACGGAATCTGCCGTGAGACCGGCAAGCTGATCCCCAAGGAGAGGCTCAAGCTCGTTCCTCACGCTACCCTCAGCATAGAGGCCAAACTTAACTCCAAGAAGAAGTGAAGCACCTCTCCCGCGGTAAGAAAACAGCCTTCATCGTCATTCTTGCTGTAGCGCTGCTGGTCTTCGATCAGGTCACCAAGGTCCTGGTCAAGACCGGTATGCACATAGGGGAGTCCATCCCTGTCTTCGGGGAATGGTTCCAGATACTCTTCATCGAGAACGAGGGCATGGCATTCGGCATGGCGTTCGGCGGGGAAGTCGGGAAATACGTCCTGACCTCCCTGCGGATCGTTCTCTCGGTGCTGCTGCTCTTCTATGTGCGGCATCTGCTGCTCAGGAAGGACGCTCCCCTCGGAGTGCTGCTCGGCCTGACGGCCATCATGGTCGGGGCCATAGGCAATGTGGTGGACTGCATGTTCTACGGACTGATATTCGAGCCGTCGACCTACACCCATGTGGCTTCGGCCGTGCCTTTCGGAGAGGGATACGGAACGTTCGGACTGGGCAAGGTGGTGGATATGCTGTACTTTCCGATAATCAACACCACGTGGCCGGACTGGGTGCCCGGGAAGGGCGGGGAACCGCTGATCTTCTTCCGGCCCATCTTCAACGTGGCTGACTCCTGCATCACTGTCGGAGCGCTGTACCTGCTGATCTTCAAGTGGAAGTATTTTCAGGTGCACGAGCTGTCCAAGTGATGTTCCCGCTGTTCTATATCATAGTATCCCTGCTGGTCGTGCTGCCGGATGTGTATATCCGGTGGGTGTGTCTGCGGGGAATGGACTTAGGCTGGTGGAACCTGCTGTTCTGGGCTCCGCTGGCTTTTTTCGTGTTCCTGCTGGTGATGTATTTTGCCGGCGGGTCACAGCCCTTTGTGTTCAAGGGAATGGTGTCCGCGATACTGTGCTTCACCGTGCCGAAGCTGCTCTTCTGCATCGTCTCGATAATCGGAAGGGCGGCGGGCTATATCGCCTGGGACTCAGGCGGGTCGGAAGTGCTGCGCGGGGCTCTGACGGGCGGCTTCGATGTGGCGGGGATCGTGCTCGCGGGCTGTTTCTTAGTGTCGGCGGTCTACGGCCTGACCTACGGGCCGAAACGCTTGGAGGTGCGGGAGGAGACCCTGACCTTCGAGGACCTTCCGGCTTCCTTCGACGGATACCGGATAGTGCATCTGTCGGACCTGCATGCCCGTTCGTACGCTGCGCCTGGGCTGATCGAGAAGCTGGCCGCTACGGTCAATGATCTGGATGCGGACCTGATAGCATTTACCGGGGACTTAGTCAATTCCTCCCAGGAGGAGCTGGATCCGCGGATGACCGCGGCCCTGTCCTCCCTGCGGGCCCGGGACGGGGTGTACTCCGTGGTGGGCAATCACGACTACTGCGAGTACCATGACTATGCCGCGGCCGACGGAGCGGCCCGCGCCTTCGCCGAGGTGGTCCGCCGGGAGCGGGCGATGGGGTGGAGGGTGCTGATGGATTCTTCGGCGGTGATTACCCGGCCGGCTGTTTCGGACAATGGTGAGCCGGAGCGCAGGCAGGACAGCATCTATGTGATAGGGGTGGAGCACTGTGGCAAGCCGCCTTTCGGCAGCAGGGGAGACCTGCGGAGGGCCCTTTACGGGGTGCCGCCGGTGTTTTTCTCGGCGGATTCCGCTGCTGTCGGTCTTGCCGGTTCTGATACCGTGCGTTCTTCCTCGCCCTTTAAGATTCTCCTGAGCCATGACCCGAGCCATTGGCGCTTAGAAGTCCTGCGGAACTCCGATATTCAGCTGACCCTTTCCGGCCATACCCACGCCATGCAGTTCCGCATCGGGCGTTTCTCCCCCTCCCGCTGGATGTACCGCGAGTGGTACGGGGTGTACCGGGAGCCGGCGGCGGACTCTACAGGAGCCCGCGTCCTCAACGTGTCCGCAGGCATCGGCGGGTCCTTCCCCTTCCGCATCGGTGCCTGGCCGGAGGTCGTCGTCATTACCCTCCGCCGTCCCGGATGAAACCGTTTTTGACATTATATTCCCTTTATTATGACTAACAGACAGATATCATTGGACAATATTGACAGGGTGGAGAACCTTGCATTTGTCCCCCTTGAAAAGAAGTATCTAAAAGCGCATACGGCCGCTACGGCATTGGCCTGGCTCGGCCTGATGCTGCTGCCGCTTTTTATTCTCTTAGCCGATGAGCTGGACGGGCGGAACCTGATCGTGATATGCGCGGAGGCGGTGCTGCTTGCAGCGGGGCTCGTCAATCTGGCGATTCTGCCCAAGGCATACGCCTACAAGGGCTATGCGGTCAGGGAGCACGATATCACCTACCGCTCGGGGATTGTCTTTCCTAAGACAGTTACGATTCCATTCTGCAAGGTGCAGCAGGTGAGCGTACGGCAGAATCCCGTATCGCGGATGTTCGGACTCTATGCAGTGGATGTCGTGAGCGGGGCGCAGACGCTGGCGGAGACCGTCATCCCCGGACTGACGCGGGAGAAGGCGGAGGAGATAAAGTCACTGTTGATAGAGAGGACGCGGAATGAGAACAGGTGATTTTTCCGAGCCGCGGCGGATGAGCGGGAGTGCTTACTGGGTCTTGATGGCCAAGGGGCTGCGGGAGTATGCGAGCCTTTTCGTGATCCTTATCGTCCTGAAATTTATCGATGCCGATGACCAGCATACCTTCATGGAGAAGATGCGGACGGTGTCGTTGCTGAGTACCGGGTATCTGGCCCTGGCGGCTCTGACGGCTTTCATCAGCTGGTATTTCAAGAAATACTATATCGAGGGCGGCAAGCTGATTTTCATGCACGGGCTGCTGAACAAGGAGACGACCAGCATACCTCTGAGCAAGGTCCAGTCGATGCGGACCAGGCAGGGGTTCATCTACCGGGTTCTGGAGATGCGTGGCGTACTCTTCGATACGCTGGCGTCCAAGTCGGCGGAGATAGAGCTTATCTTAGATGACCGGGATTGGAAGGCGCTGATGGAGAGGGTGGAGGTGGAGGAGGAGGCAGTTCCTTCTGCTGCTGTTTCTGCTTCTTCTGAATTGCCTGACTCTTCTGAATTGTCCGGAGCTTCCGGCACCTCCCGCTTTTCCGGAGCGGCAGAGGAGCGGACCTCCGGGAGTTCACTCAGTTTCAGCAATTTCAATTTGATTAAAGGGGCGTTCTGCCAGAACCACCTTCAGGGCATGGCCGTGCTCTTTGCAGCCCTGGCCGCTGTGTACAATTCCGTTACGACTGTCGATGATCATGCGGTGGACCATATCATAGACTATGTGGACACGCATGCCGGGACTCTGTCGCTCCAGCCTTCGGGCTATGTGGTCGTCGCCGTGGCCCTGTACTTCTTCGTGATGCTGCTGTGGATAGGCAAGGTCTTTCTGCGTTATGCCAACATGGAAGTGCGTATCGCCCGCGGCCAGCTGACCTTCGAGAGCGGACTCATTGCCCGCAATAGCAGCCGTTTCTCCTACGATAAGGTCTGTACGGTCTATGTCAAGCGCAATTTCCTGGAGCAATGGCTGCACGGCAGTACCGTCATGCTGCGGCAGGCACTCAATGCCACCGATGAGAAAAAGGGTGCGGATGTGAGGGTCTACGGCTCGGAATCGGCGGCTGATTTCCTCAGCTGGTGGCTCGGAAGCAGCTACGGCTCTTCTCCGGAGATCGTTTCGGCCCGGTCGGGATACGGTCTGATGTGGCACGTCATGCGTCTGGATATTCTGATCTCGCTGGCCGCTGCGGTCACCTTAGCCTGCTTCGGTCTGTATGTGTGGCTCGCTGTGCCGGCGGCCTGGCTGCTGATATCTCTGGCCAAAGGACTCATGGCCGTCCGCCGGGGCCGTATCACGCTGAAGGAGGACTACATCGAGATCCACAACGGCAGGTTCGCGGACATCCGTAACTACGTCAAATACAGCAATGTCGAAGTGGTCCGCCTTCGGAGCACTCCCTTCACCCCGTACTCCCGCCGGGTGAGCCTTACCCTCTCCACCAACGGTACCTCCTTCACGCTCCGGAGCCTGCGGGTCGAGGAGGCCCGGGAGATCTACGAGCTGCTGCTGTGCAACTGCGCTGGCCGGCCCTCGTAGTCTGTATCACTGCTTCCGCTCGTCCCGGCCCATTGTCCCTCCACCTCCGGAAGTTTGACTGTAGCTGGCTTTTACAACAGGCTCCTGCGTTCGGTCATGTCGGCGTCGGTCATGGTATAGTCCCCTAGGCTGCCCTCCCTTGCCTGGATGCAGATGTAGGTCATAGGCTCGGTCGAGGTGCATTTGAGGTTGCGGTCGCAGCCGGGAGTTACGCGGATGACCGAACCTTCGGCGATGTCGAAGACCTCGTCGTCCACCTGGAAGCGGCCTGCACCGGAGAGGATGATGAAGTTTTCCTCATTGGCCCTGTGGCTGTGGAAGAAGGGAACGGCTGCTCCGGACGGCAGCGATCCGAAAGAGATTTCGCAGGAGGTGGCCCCTGTGGCTTCCTTGACGAACTGCTTGCCCTCGAAGTTTTTGAGGACACCGACAGATGCATGGGCGTATTTTGCGCCGCTGTTCATTACTTTGATTTCGCTCATAATTTTAATTTTGTTAGAAATGAATTAACTTTGTATTTGAAATGAACTATCTTTTTAATAGTGCAAAAGTAGTCAGGTAAAACGTAATAAACAAGAGGTTACCGAAACGAAAGGCACTTACCTCTAAGAAATTATAATTGAATATGAATCGCTTGCCACTGCAGGAAAATCTGAAAAAATTTACTTGCATCGGGACCTGCCCCGTCCGGAACATCCTGTCCCGCTTCTCCGGCAAATGGGCCATCCTCATACTCTGCGTCCTCTCCGAGAACGGTCCCACCCGCTTCAGCACGATCAGCCGCGCGATCCCCGACATTTCCCCGAAAGTCTTGACCGAGACCCTGAAAGGCCTCGAAGCCGACGGTCTCATCCTCCGCTGTCTCTATCCCGAAGTGCCGCCCAGGGTGGAATACTCTCTGACAGAAATGGGTGAAAGCCTGATGCCCATCATCAATCAGCTCATCACCTGGGCCCTGGACCATTTCACGGCCATCACCGGGAAGAGTCTCGGGTAGAAAATCCGCTCTATTTTATAGTTTTTTCGGACCGGCTGTGTCTAACGGGTTGTAAAAAGCAGTCAAATGAACAACGACAACAAAGAACGGGAGTTTACGACGCTGGTACAGCAGTACAAAAGTACGGTGTACGCTGTGTGCTATATGTTTGCGGACAACAGGACGGAACTGGAAGATCTGTTTCAGGAGGTAATACTGAGGCTGTGGACGGGTTTCGGTTCGTTCCGGGGTGAGGCGGATGTACGGACATGGATATACCGTGTGAGCATGAACTGCTGTCTGAATCTGCAGAGGCGAATGCGGCGTGCCGGACGTCATGTGCCTCTTAATGTGGATGTTGATCTGTTTGAGGACATAAGCGAGCGGATGCTGCAGGTCAGGAGGCTGTACGACAGGATTCACCGGCTCGGGCTGGTGGACAGGGCTCTGATTCTGCTGTGGCTGGAGGGCTTGTCCTACGAGGAAATCGGGGCGGTTATGGGCATTTCGGTCAAGAATGTCTCTTTTCAGCTTCATCGGATTAAGGAGCTGCTCAAGAAGATGAAAATCTGAATTTAATAAATAAGCATTATGCAGAACGAGGAAAATATGAGTTCAATGGAACTGGAACAGTTGCGGTCGGAGTATGCCGCTTTGAGGAAAATGCTGGATGAACAGCAGATAGTCAATGCTGAATTGCAGAAAAAGGCATTTCGGAGAAATCTCGGACTTATGAGAATGGATAAATGGTCGGGAATTATAGGCGGGGCAGTCGCGGTGTTGGTGATTCTGGTATTTGTACCGATTGGAGGTCCGGACTGGTGGGTTATTGTTGCGGCGGTAGCCTACTGCCTGCTGGTAATGGTGGGAGTTATTCTCATTTACCGCCGTGCCGATCTTTCGGAGGATTCCCGGGAGGATGTGCTTACCAGAGCCGTCAAGCTGCGGCGTTTCAAGCGCAACTATGTGTTGATGAGCGTAGTGGTTTTGATTGCCGCTGTCGCTTTGCTGGTATTTGCATTTCACATAGTACAGGTTCTCGAGGGGCTGCTGTCGATCAGCCGTAGACAGTCGGTAGGTGTGCTGGTATGGCTGGTTCTCATTTTCGGGTTCGTGCAGTATCTTTGGGGCCGCAGGATTCTCAGGGGCTGCGACGATGTAATCAGTCATCTTGAGGATGGTCGTGGAGTGGATAAATGTCAGTAGGAGTGTGCCGCTAAGGCATGTGCAGTATGTACTTCCGCCGGAGTCCCTTTGGAGAAAAAGCATCCTCGCAGCGGCAACGGTAAGTGCTGCTGCACCTGTTTTTTGTAAAAGGCCGATAAATAAGAACTTGCAGAAGTGACGAGAGCTTTTCGTGCGTCCCGAAGTGTCCGAAAAGGACACGTTGAAAATAGAACGCATTGATTGTGAGGTAATTGTGATTTTGTGCCGTGTATCTGCTTACCGTTGTCTGAAATCGCAGCATTTGTCCGACCAGCCTCAGGGGCCCTTCCCAGCGGCCCTACCCCGGATTCCTATCCTGAAGGTGCCGACCAACCGGCAGTTCTGGAGAGATTGCGCCTAAAAGGCAAGATCTGAATGCTGGCTGTGAATAATATTTTACATGGCGAAAAGTCGTGCAAGTGTTTGATTATAATGATGATGCGATGGAGTATCCGCCATCCTGCCTGCGAATTTATTTATTGCCGCAGGTGAGCCGTTCAGTATTATGTTTGCGGAAAATTTTCACAAACACGACACGAACATGAATATGAACATGCCATCACGCTTAACCGCCATCCTCCTATTGACCGCCGTATCCGCGCTCTGCGCCTTGGCCTCCTCCCGCGACCTCAAGGGAAAAGTGACCGACCCGTCCGGGACTCCCGTTGAGTCGGCGCTCGTCGTCCTGATGTCCGGGACAGACAGCACCGTCATGGATTTTACGTACGCCGACACCTCCGGATTCTTCTCGCTTGACGGTATTTCCGACGGGGCATTTGTGGAAGTATCCTTCATAGGATTTGAAAAGGTCCTGAGACCGGTGACTGAGGATTTTCTGACCATAGTCCTGGAGCCGTCCGTGGAGCGGCTGGACGAGGTGACGGTTACTGCCAGCAGGGGGCTCGTGGACAGGCGTCCGGGCAGGTTGGTCTACTCGCCTCCGGCAGAGGTGGCCGCTGCGGTAAACGCATACACCATATTGGGATACACGCCGCTTGTGACCGTCAACCGTGAAAACATCTCAGTAGTAGGCGGAAAGAGCGCCGAGATATGGATAGACGGCCGCAAGCCTGTGATGGGGCAGGAGGCGGCAATGGACATCCTGCGCAACACCTCCGCTGACAAAATCGAGAAAATCGAAGTCGTCACATCTCCCGGAGCATCCTACAGGGCCGCCGTCGGCAAGGCCGTAATCAACATCGTGTACAAGAAGGAACCGGGCCGGGGATTTGACGGAAGTGCCAGTGTAGAAGGCATGTACCAGTTCAATAAAGTCTCACCCCGGGCGTCCCTGAACCTGGGCTATGCCGGGAAGAAACTGATCGTCTCGGGCAACATCGGGTTCCGCAACACCAACACCCTCCTGGAGCAGGACGACGCCTATCACTACCACGACACCGATGAGGACATCAGCTACATATCCAGCACCCGCCGCAACAACTGGCTGCTCAACGGCAATCTGAACCTGAGCTATGATTTCAATTCCAAGAACCGGCTGGGAGCATCGCTAGCCCTCGGAGGAGCCTGGCAGGACAGCGACGGCAGCACCTATACCGACTATGCAAGGCACGGCGCTTTGGAGAGACGTACACTGGTCTTGTCTGTCTCTGACAATCCCGAGGTGAAACCCTCGGTAGGAGCCGCACTGTACTACAACCTCAAGACTGACGACATGGGCAGCAACCTGGACATCAGCGTCAACTACTCCTCCTACAGCAGCAATCTTCTCAGCGGTACGGACATCTCCGGGACATCCTCCTTCGGGGCGGACTCTCTCTTCCAGAGCTACAGGCAGAACACCGTCCATGACTTCCGGACTGTGGAGGCAAAGGCCGTATACGAGCATGACTTCGAGGACGGCAGCATCCTGAAAGCCGGTCTGGAGAACTCCACGGCCTTCCTCTCCAACGACTTCCTCAGGACAGACCTGGACCTGCTGACAGGTGACTATATCCGCAACGACCGTTACTCCAACCTTTTCCGTTACGATGAGAACATAAGCAGCGCGTACATATCCTACGATCGGCAGTGGAACGACGTCATCTGGTCCGTTGTAGGAGTAAGAGGCGAATACACCGGCATCAAGGGAGACCTCAGGACCACCGGGGAGACCTTCCGCCAGAGCTACCTCAATGTTTTCCCCTCCGCAAGCCTCATGTTCGACATCGCGGAAGGCATGCACAGCATCTCCGTGGACTACGCCATGGGCATCGAAAGACCGTTCTACTCCGACCTCAACCCTTTCGAGACTTGGATGACCGAGAACACGTTCACCTCAGGCAACATCCGCTTAGGCCCTTCCCTTTCCCATGAGGTGACTCTGACCTACGCCCTTATGTTCGACTACATGGTGGGAGTCAGCTACTACCGGCTCTCGGACGCAATGTTCGACTATGATGAATATATCGGCGATAACATTATGAAGACTTCCGTTGGCAACTTCGGTACCGACGACCTCGTCATGTTCTTCCTGAACCTGAATCAGAGCCTGTTCAACGGAATATGGCAGATTACGGTCGATGCCGGGGCCGACTACGAGAGTGTCCAGGCCAATATCTCCGGTGACGATATGTCCTATACAGCCTGGAGCTGGTCTGCAGGAATAAAGAACCTCATCAACCTGTCAAGAAATCACGGCATCAACATGTCCCTGAACTACAGCTACGCCTCACCCACGAGATCCCTGACATGGGAAATCCCGGACAGGCACCAGCTGGGTCTGTCCTTCTCCAAGCAGTTCGGTTTCGGAGGAACGATAAGCATAGACGCCGTGGACATACTCGGAAGCTTCGGTCCAAGGTTCTTCTCCGCGGACAGCTACTCGTACAGGCGTAACCTCCGTACCTATCCCGGAATCTTCATACTCACTTACAGACAGACCTTCGGGGACAAATTTGTCAGGAAGGCGTCGAACCGCTCCGCCGGCGGACTTCAGGGCAGGATAAAAGGCGAATGATGACGGGATTTCATGCTATCTTTGCAGCATGAAAACTCTATACCTGATAGTACTGCTCTGCTCACTGTGCTCGTGCTCAGGCAGGCATGTGAGCCGGTATCCTGAGCTTGCCGCCGCGGACTCCCTGATGATGACGGATCCGCAGGGTGCCCTTGACATTCTGAGCGGTATCGACAGTGCGGAGATCGGGAGAATGGACAGAGAGGGGCGTGCATTCCACACCCTGCTCATGACGGAGGCGGAGTATAAGAACTACCTCCCTGTAGCGGAGGACACCGCGGTGTCGGAAGCAGTAAGTTATTACCGCCGCCGCGGACCGGAAGAGCTGCTGGCCCGTGCGCTGGTCATGCAGGGAGCGGTGCTCTCGGAGCGAGGCGACGCGGAGGGTGCGATGCTTGCCTATAAGGAGGCGGAGCCATTGGTCGAGCGCATGGGCGACATGGAGCAGCTCGGTCTGCTCCACACCCGTATAGCCTCGCTCTACAGAAGTAGTGTTGTGAACGAACAGGCGGCTATTCTCAGATATAGAAAAGCACTAGAGTGTTTTGAGAAAGCAGAACTGCCCGAACGTATTATGTCTGCCCATCTTTCTCTGTCCAGAATATTGATAATTGACTCAATAGACAAAGCCATTCCTCATTTGGAAAAAGCATTGTCAATGGCAGAGCAGTATGATAATCGGCTCTGCGGCCTCTCTGCACTTGACCTTCTCTGTTATGTCTATGATCCTGATGACGATGCAAGGAAAATCTTAGACTTGACCAAGAGAGCCCTCTCACAGTATGGAGAGATACCTCAAAATATTGCCGAAGAGAGCCTGTATAATGACTTTCAATATCTTACCACAAAATGCTATGTTGATTTAAAGATGGCAGACTCTGCCCGGTTCTATTGTGAGTCTATTAAGGCCTACAGTCAGACGGACAGTCTTCTAATCTACTCGCTTTTTAAAGAGATTGCAGAGTTGGAAAATAACAGTGATGACATACTGATAAACCAAAGTCACGCACATAGAATAGAGTTGTCAATCCTTGAGGAAGGCTACGAATCCCAGCTCCGGGACTCGGAACTGCGGTATGACCACTCCCGGCTCGAGGCAGAGCTGTACAGACGGGACAGGAGTATCCTGCTGCTCACCGTCATTTTCCTTCTGGCCGCCGCGGCGGTGACAGCTGTCATTGTCCTCCTCAGGACAATGCTCCGGCGGCAGAGGGCCGAGGCCCGCAGGTTCAAGGCCCTGGCGGATATCCGCGGGAAGGAGCTGGACCGTCAGACAGCGGAGAGCAACAGCCTTCGGGAGGAGAAAATCCATGAGGAGGAGGCAAGAAAATCCATGGAGCAGATGTTCCGCCGCTATGCTGCTGCCAACAGCGGCCTGATGCGGTTCTACAACCTTACCTACAGTACCATGCGCAAGATCATCGACATCTACGACATCCATCAGAGCAATCCCGCTCACCTTCTTGACAGATCCGTTGCCGTCGCCCGCGACTTCATCCGCGGCATCAACACCTACGGTGACGCGAGCACCCTGATAGACACCGTGTACCCGGGGTTCCTCAGCGGATTGTTCTCGGAATATCCCGGCCTGTCAAAGGACGAGCGGTACCTTATAATCCTCACCTGCCTCGGATATCCCGCCAGCACATTGTGCACCATCCTCGACATCAGCGAGACCAACCTCAGCACGCGCAAGACCAGACTCGCCCGTAAAATGGGTCTCGACGGCAGCCTCGCAAAGTATCTCAGCAGCCGCTTGGCCGCCTGGGGAAAGCGGTAATTGCGTCCGCACCTACGGTGATGTGACCTTTAAAATGTGGAAGCATGTAGGGTGTATGTGCTTGTATAAAAGCAGTTTGATACTTGAAAGCCGCGCTGTGGCCCGTGATTTTATTTTTATCTTGCCGGAACTTTTCCATATTATATTTGCGGCCTGAACCATATAACCGAATCAGAATCATGAGCAAGCTTTCATCACTGTACGCGGCCATCACAATATGCATGTTTGCCGCAGTGTGTAATCCCGCCGTCCTTACAGCGCAGAATACTGTCAGACTCTACGGCGGCATCGGTTACTGGGGACTCTATTCCGAGTACTCCGGTCCGGCAGCCGGCGGCGGAGTGAACTTCGGGCAGAGATACCGAGCCACAGCTGTCTACGGATTCAGCTATCAGAGAGACTTAGTGCGCAGATTGTCCCTGGAGCTGGACGTACAGAACTCCTACCGCAACACGTTTCCGGACATCGCGGATGCTCCGGCCGTCACCACGACGGACAGCCCGGGAGGCTATGAGGGTCTTGCCGATATGCCGTCTGTGCGCGACTATATCGACCGGTGGATAGCGGCGGGGAATGACCCCAACAATCTCACGTGGCTGCGTCACAACTCCTTGGCCGTCTCGGTCCGTCCAGTATTCCATATGATTGACACCGAGCATCACCGCTTCTCCGCCTATGCCGGCATCGGATGGTACTTTGCCGACGGCCTCTGCTTTGAGACGGCGGCCCTGTTCCCGGAGATCGAGCCCGAAAACTACACCGCCTCCACCTGGCAGTACCATGTCTCCGGCCTGACGGGCAACGCGGGCCTGCGCTATGAATACACCTTCCTCGAGCACTACATGGTCGGCCTGGACGCAGGTGTGACATTCAACGACAGCGGTGCCCCCTGGCAGGATGACCGCACCATGCCCACTGCTACGGATGCCCGTGCGCTGGTGTACGTGGGTTTCAGATTCTAAATTTACCTCGAATGGAGAAAAGCATCCTCGCAGCGGCAACGGTAAGTGCTGCAGCACCTGTTTTTTGTAAAAGGCCGATAAATAAGAACTTACAAAAGTAACGAGAGCTTTTCGTGCATCCCGAAGTGTCCGAAAAGAACACGTTGAAAATAGAACGTATTGATAGTGAGGTGATTGTGATTTTATGCCGTGTATCTGCTTTCCGTTGTCTGAAATCAATAAACAAGAGCGGCTTGCGGCATGTTCGGAGCGAAGCGACCAAGCCTCCCCTCAGGGGAGGTCTGGAGGGGGTAGAAAATAGCCCGCAGCAACGCTGCAGGCTTTTTTAGTGCGGAGGCGGAGGGATTCGAACCCCCGGAACGTTGCCGTTCAACAGTTTTCAAGACTGCCGCCATCGACCACTCGGCCACACCTCCATGTCCCTTCATTTCTGAATCGGGCGGCAAAGATAGGAATTATTTCCAAACGAGCAAAATTATCTGCGGCCGACGTCCGGGAGGTCTCTGGATCCCGGGCTCTTATCATCGTATTTGATGTAGAAGGTCCTTACCGCCGTGGAGTCAGAGTCATTGTCTGTTATCGTCAGACTTTTCAAACTGAACTGTCTGATAGCGTCAGTGACATCCGTGACTATTCCCATCTCGACAGCATCGGCCAATTCGAGATGAATGGTAAATGACTGCCAGGAGTCGGGAACTAACTCGTTGCTTATCCAGCCGATATCGCCGAGGTCACGCTGTTCTCCGTTTACAGTGCAGGAATACTCTCCGTCCTGTTTTGTTATGGCGATGTGAATGACTGAATCTTTCTGGATAGCATCGTCAGGTGCGGGCTGCCCGCTCACGGGGTCTGAGATGCCGGAAGCATAGGGCGGAAGTGTCTGATCCTTGGTCCCGCAGCCGAACGCGAGGAAGGTGGCGGTGAGCAGCGGGAGGGCGGCGGCCAGCCTCAGCGGGGCGTAGCGGCCGAGTCGTGTCTTTGTCATCATAATAAACCGTTTTTTTGTGAGTGAGTGATTCAACCCGCTGGATATATCCGGATTATAACCAAAGAGTTGCTTGAAGATGGCTGTTCTATATAGAGTCAGGTCATTTCCTTCGTTGAGAACGTCGCGGTCGGCCTCCCATTCCTGCACCTCCTTCAGGTCCTTTTCGGCTATCCACAGGAAGGGGTTGAACCACAGGAGGCTGCGCAGGGCGGAGAGGACGAGCCTCTCGTAAGAATGCCGGTGCCGGACGTGGCTGACCTCATGGGAGAGAATCATCCGTCGCTCGGATGTACTGTAGTTGAAGCCCATGTAGACCGTCCGCAGAAAGGAGAACGGAGTCTGTATCTTCCCGCTCTCGGCTAAAGTCCAGCCCTCCATGCGGGTCAGTCGGGCTCCCCGGCGCAGGCGGCGTATCCGTATGACATTCAGGCCTATCAGGACAATAGAGGCTGCGGCGGTCACTCCATAGGCGGCAGCGGCCGTTTTCAGGACAATGGCCTTCGCGGAGGTTTTCCGGGAGGTGGCGGCATCCTCTGCCGTGGCCCCGCCGTAGCCTCCGTCCTCCGGGAGCAGGCTCCCCCGGAATTCGTGGAGTACGGCCTTCTCCTTTGCTGCGGGCTCCGGGGCGGGGGAGTACAGCGGCACGTCGAGGGCGGGGATGAGGGCTGCGAGCAGCATTGTCCCTACGATGTATGCCCTGCACAGCCTGTAGCCGACCTTTCCTGCCAACAGCCACCGGTACAGGACCAGGAACAGGCCGCTGCAGATCAGTACCTCTATTATGTATTCGACTGTCTTCATGTTTTTTATTTGCCTGAGTTGAGGATCCTTAGGATCTCGTCGGTCTCCTCCACCGAGATGGACTTCTGCGAGGAGAAGAAGTTGACCATCCGGCTGACGGATCCGTCGAAGAAGTTGTTTAGTACCGTGCGCATGTATGTGCCTGTGTACTCTTCCTTCGCCACGAGCGGAAAGTATTCGTAGGTCCGTCCGTAGGCCTTGTGCGAGACGAAGCCCTTGCTTTCCAGTATCCGCACGATAGTCGATACCGTGTTGTACGCCGGCCGCGGCTCCGGCATCTCCTCCAAGATGTCGTGTACCAGCACCTTCCCTTTCTTCCAGATTACCTGCATGATCTCGAGCTCGGCGCGTGTGAGCTCCTGCCGTTCTTCCTTGACTATTTTTGCCATGATGTGGGTATTTTCAGTTTCTGACCACAAAGCTATAACTAAATTTTTAAATATGCAACTAAATTTTTAGTTAATTCCGTCACCGGAACCTGTGATGTATGAAATTTAGACAATTTCAAAAAATCATACACCGGAATGTATGAAATGTGTACAATTAGGATGGTTGCAGAACGTGTTAATATCTTATAAATAAATAAGTTATAAACATTGGCACGATTTTGGTTATAAGAACGGGCAAACAAAAATGTAAAATGTTTAAATACTATAACCAATGAAATCGTTCCTCAACTTCATCCGCAAGAACGGGCTCTATGCCTTTATCAACCTTTTCGGTCTGACGGTCTCCCTGGCCTTCGTGCTGCTGCTGGCAGTGTTCGTGAGCCGGCAGCTGACCACCGACGCGTTCCAGAAGAATGCCGACCGCATCTATCTCTATGCCAATGAGAATTTTATCGGCAGCGCATATTATCTCCAGAAGCATCTGCTGGACCATTTCCCTGAGGTGGAGAAGGCTACCTCCTATCTCTCGGCCTCCGGTATGTCCGGCCTCGGAGAACTGACTGTCGCGGGCAGCACCACGGCTGTGACGGCTCAGACCTCATACGCCGACAGTTCCTTCTTCGATATGTTCTCATTCCCTCTGCTCAGCGGCTCCGTCGAGGCGTGGAAGGCATCGGACCGAAGCGCGGTCATCAGCCGGAGCTTTGCCGACGCGCATTTTCCCGGCAGGGACCCGGTCGGTCAGACGTTGACCTACAATGTCCTGGGCGAGGATGAGGGATACACGTTTACGATAGCGGCGGTGATGGAGGATATCGACCATTCGGTCATCAAGTACTGCGACGTGATGTGCCGGGCCGATTTCATGACGGAACTCAACAGTGCCAACGACGAGGAGATGAGCAACACGGGTATGTTCGACACCTTCATCATGACCTGGCCGAACTCCGATATACAGGCTAAGATACCGGAGATCAGGGAGTATCTGGGAGAAGTGTGGTGGTCTTACTCGGAGAATATGGTGGACAAGGTCTTCTTCATTCCCCTCAGGGACGTATATTTCTTCGATGAGTCCCAGTCCTTTACGGGCAATATCAATCAGGGCGACAGTCAGCTGGTAAGGATTCTGCTGGCCGCCTGCATCATCCTGATGCTGTTCGCCGTGCTCAACTATATCAACCTGACCGTGGCCCAGTCGGGACGCCGCGCCAAGGAGATGGCCACCCGCCGGCTGCTCGGAGAGAGCAGGGCAGGGGTGATATGGAGGATGATAGCGGAGGCCACTGCATTTGCCGCCGTATCGACGGTGCTGGCGGTGCTGATAGCCGAGGCCCTGGCACCCTATGCCTCGCGGCTGCTGGGATATGATTTTTCCGTGCTGGCGGAGATTACCCTGCCCATCGCACTGCTGATTGTCATAGGAATAGCGCTCATAGGCTTCCTCTCGGGCATCATCCCCGCACTGACGATTTCCAGGGCGAAGCCTATTGACATCGTGCGCGGCTCGTTCAACCTGCAGATCCGCTCGTGGTTCGGCAAGGCGCTGATAGTCATCCAGCAGGTGGTGGCGGTGGCAATGATAGCCGTGTCCCTGATGATGTTTTTCCAGATAAGGGCGATGATCCATGCTCCGCTGGGGTACAATACCGAGGACATCCTCGATGTGTCCAGCGAGGTCTTTACTTCAGGGGCGCAGATAAGGGAGTTCCGGGATGCCGTGGAGGCCCTGCCCTTCGTGGAGGCCGTGGGTTTCGGAGAGGGTACTCCGCTGTACGGCACCAATAACTCTACCCGTTACTATCAAGGCGGTCTGCTCGGTTTTCAGCTGATACGCGGCGATGCGGAGTATTTCGACATACTTGGCCTGAGGCTGAAGTCGGACAATAACCTGGCGGACAAGTCGGCCTGGTACTGGAACGAGTACGCCTTCAAGGAGGCCGGTCTGCCCGAGACTGCTACGGAATGTACTTTCGGAAACGAAAAAGTCGGCTACTATACGGACCCGATAGCGGGAGTCTACTACGACTTCAAGATCCGGCCTCTGCTCTACGACCAGTCGGCGGCTCTGATCTACAGGTACGATGTGTATCCGGGGAACCGTACTCCCTGGAACATCCTGATCAAGATTACCGGAGACCATGCCGCGGCCTTCGACCGCATAGCCGGGGTCTACAGCCGCCTCCATCCCGACGGGGCTTTCGACGCCTCCTTTATCGAGGACCAGATAGCCGATACTTTCTCCAAGTACACGCAGCTGCAGAAGATCATCATCATCTTCACGGTGATAGCGATATTCGTCTCGTCCCTCGGCCTGTTCGCCATGAGTACCTACTACATCCGGTCCCGCAGCCGCAACATCGCCGTGGAGAAGGTCTTCGGTGCCGATAAGGGCCTCATCCTGCGTCAGATCGCCTCGTCCTACCTGCTGCTCTCGCTGATTGCCTTTGTCGTCTCCGTTCCCGTCAGCTGGCTGCTCACCGACGCATGGCTCAGCCAGTTCTCCTACACCGCCGCTCCCTGGCTCCAGTGGGTTCTCATCCTCGCTTCCGGAGTCCTCTCCTGCGCCATTGCCTTCCTCACCATCCTCTACCAGAGCATCGTGGCCATCAATACTCCTCCGGTCATTGCGCTGCGCAAGGAGGACTGATGTATTTTACAGCCAGCGGAGGATACGCGCGGGATTGCCGGCGGCAACGGCGTGAGGAGGGACATCGCGGGTGACGACGCTGCCGGCTCCGATGACGGAGCCCTCGCCGATGGAGACGCCGGGGAGGACGGTGACATTGCCGCCGAGCCAGACATTGTCCCCGATGGTGATGGGGAGGGCCTTCTCGATGCCCTTGTTGCGCTCCTGCGCGTCGAGGGGGTGGACGGCGGTGAGCAGGCTGCAGCCCGGACCTATGAAGACGTGGAAGCCGATGGTGACGGGGGCCTCGTCGAGTACGGTCAGGTTGAAATTGATATAGGTGTCGTCACCTATGGATATCTGGGTGCCGTAGTCGCAGAAGAAGGGGGAGAGGATGACGACATTGCGGCCCATGTGGCCGATGAGCGAGCGCAGCAGGATGTCGCGGGTGGCTGTATCCCTGGGGTGCAGCCGGTTGAGCTCGTAGATCTTGTCGCGGCAGGCCATCAGCTCCGCCGTCAGCTCGGGGGTGCCCACGGCGTCGTACCATTCGCCGCTCAGCATTTTTTCTTTGGCAGTAGTCATTTCGTGTGTGCAGTCGGTTAATCGCGTGCGCAAAATTACTATCTTTGCCATCACGAAACAATAAATAACAACAGATATGGAATTCAAATACGAGGAACTTTTCCAGATGGGTGAGGATACTACCAAGTATCATCTTGTCACCAAGGACTATGTGTCTACCGCTCAGTTCGAGGGCGAGGAAATTCTGAAAGTCGATCCAGAAGGACTCAGGCTGATTGCCCGCCAGGCTTTCCACGATGTGGCCTTCATGCTCCGTCCCGAGCACAACGAGATGGTGGCCAAGATTCTCAATGACCCCGAGGCCAGCCGCAACGACAAGGCCGTGGCCCTGACCATGCTGCTCAACGCCGACGTGGCCAAGAACCAGAAACTGCCTTTCTGCCAGGATACAGGTACAGCCATCGTAGTGGCCAAGAAGGGCCGCAGGGTATGGGTGGACAAGACTGCCGACGGCTCCCGCATCAGCGACGAGGAGGCCCTGCAGCACGGCGTATACGACACCTACACCACTGACAACCTGCGTTATTCCCAGACTCTTCCCTTAGACATGTACAAGGAGAAGAACTCCGGCAACAACCTGCCCGCACAGGTGGACATCTACGCCACCGAGGGCGGCGAGTACAAGTTCCTGTTCATCGCCAAGGGCGGCGGCTCGGCCAACAAGACCTTCCTCTTCCAGGAGACCAAGGCCCTGCTCAATCCCGAGAAACTCGAGAGTTTCCTGATCGAGAAGATGAAGACCCTCGGTACGGCGGCCTGCCCTCCCTACCACATCGCATTCGTAATCGGCGGCTCATCGGCAGAGACCAACCTCAAGACCGTCAAGCTCGCCTCCGCCAAGTACTACGACAACCTGCCCACTACCGGTGACGACCTCGGCCGCGCCTTCCGCGATATCGAGCTGGAGCAGAAGCTCTTCAAGGCAGCCTGCAACATCGGCCTCGGCGCCCAGTTCGGCGGCAAGTACTTCGCCCACGACATCCGCGTTATCCGTCTGCCCCGTCACGGTGCGTCCTGCCCCGTCGGCCTCGGAGTATCCTGCAGCGCCGACCGCAACATCAAGGGTAAGATCAACAAAGACGGTATCTGGCTCGAGGACCTGGACAGCAACCCCATCCGTCTCGTTCCCGAACAGCTGCGCGGCGGCTTCGCCAAACATTCCGGCGGTGTGAAAATAGACCTGAACCGCCCGATGAAGGAAGTCCTCGCCGACCTGTCCCAGTATCCCGTATCGACATTCCTCCTGCTCAGCGGCACCATCATCGTAGGCCGCGACATCGCCCACGCCAAGCTGAAAGAGCGTATCGAGAGCGGAGAGGGCCTGCCCCAGTACATGAAAGAGCACCCGATCTACTACGCCGGCCCTGCCAAGACCCCCGAGGGAATGCCCTCCGGCAGCTTCGGCCCCACCACCGCCGGCCGTATGGACAGCTACGTGGACCTCTTCCAGGAGAACGGCGGCAGCATGATCATGATCGCCAAGGGCAACCGCAGCCAGCAAGTGACCGACGCCTGCAAGAAGCACGGCGGCTTCTACCTCGGCAGCATCGGCGGCCCCGCGGCCATCCTGGCTCAGGACAATATCAAGAAGGTCGAGCTCCTCGAGTATCCCGAACTCGGCATGGAGGCCATCTGGAAGATCGAGGTAGTCGACTTCCCCGCCTTCATCCTCGTGGACGACAAGGGCAACGACTTCTTCAAGACTGTCCTCAAATAGGGAGGCCGTCAGGATTTTTAAGGAAAATGGCCCGGTCCTGCAAGTTCTGCGGACCGGGCTTTTTCATGCTCATTCCTTGGTCTTGAAGGACAATATGTGAACAGTAACCCCGGCGGCAATGGCGGCCAGTAGAACTCGCAGCCACAGCTGGTGGACCAGGATGATACTCAGTGCAATGGTCAGCCACAGGGTCGTGACCGAGACGGCCTTCACCCTCCGGGAGATGCACTTGTGCTCCTGGAAGTCCCTTATGTAAGGCCCCAGCTTAGGATGCGCCATCAGCCAGGCATGCAGCCGCGGCGCCCCCTTCATCCAGCACCACGCCGTCAGCAGCAGGAACGGAGTAGTCGGCAGCACCGGCAGGAACATCCCCGCCACTCCCAGTCCCAGCGACACGGTACCCAATATGATCAGCAGATAATTCATGACTCTAATTCACGCCCCAAAAGTAACAAAAATCATTTGTCCGCCTCTCCCCGGCCATATTATCCATCCTCCTTTCCACAACGGCAGCAAAATTCACGTTTCGGTGCCGTTGCGGCAGCAGCCTTTCCCGTGTACCCTCTCCACAGGCCCTGTACGGCATCTTTCCTCCGTTCCCCCTTTCCACAACGGCAGCAAAACCCGCGATACGGTGCCGTTGTGGCAGCAGCATTTCCCGCGTACCCTTTCCACAGGCCCTGTGCGGCATCTTCCCTCCGCCTCCCTTTTCCACAACGGCAGCAAAACCCACGTTTCGGTGCCGTTGCGGAAACAGCCTTTCCCATGTATCCTCACTACAGGCCCCTGTACGGCATCTTCCATCCGTCACCCCTTTCCACAACGGCAGCAAATCCCATGATTCGGTGCCATTGTGGAAACTATCGTCAGTCTGTTATGGGTCATATTTTGCTAAGCGGCATAAATTAAGAGCATTGTGCCGTTCGTTGGAATTACAGATACAGAGGGACACCTCATAGTCTGTTTTGTTGTGATGGACGTATGTGGCTGTTATATTGGCTTTTATGTGCGTCGTTACAAAACAGACTCGATGGAGAAATTTCCGGATAAATTAATCACCCCGTCCTGTAGCATACTCAGAAGCGGATTCCGAGAAACAGTTTCATTCCTATCTCTTCAGTCTGTAATTGTTAATATTGAGATAAATTGCTGTAATTCATTGAATTATACGTAGTGTTGAAATTACAGACACTGATGGCTTTGTATGTTGATGTGGGAAGCCTGACGTTGCGTATCAGTAGTTAGTAGTTGAGGCCGAACCACCAGAGCGGAAGAATGTTTCCGGAGGAGAACTCGATGCCGTCCTTGACGATGTAGCTTCCATCGGTGGAGGCTGCCGGTAAAATTGCACTTCGCAAGTGCAAATTAGAGATTTCTCCTACGGCCGAGGAAGTAGTAGAGGGCGATGGCGGCGGTGGTGAGGGCCTCGGAGACGGCCATGGCGAGCCAGATGCCGGCGTCGCCGAGCAGGCGGGGCATGATGATGAAGCTCGGGACGATGAAGACGAGGCCGCGCAGGCAGGCGAAGAGCATGGCGGGCTTCATCTTCTCGAGGCTCTGGAGGAGGCCGATGGAGGCTACGTTGGTGACGTAGAAGATGTAGCCGAGGGCGAAGAGGGGAAGGCCGTCGATGGCGATGCGGGCGGCGTTGCCCTCCTGGCCGATGAACAGGCCTACGAGGGGACCGGGCAGGAGTACGAATAGCATCATGCCGACGAACCCGCAGATGACGGCGGTGATTATCGACAGGCGGCTGACGGACAGGACGCGGTCCATCTTGCCGGCTCCGTAGTTGAAGCTGACTATCGGCTGGGCGGACTGGGCCACGGCGTTGCCGAACATGAAGACGAATGGAGTGTAGTAGCAGGCCACACCGAAGGCGCCCACACCGTCGTCTCCGAGGTAGCGCATGAAGACCTGGTTGCCCATGAACATGAGGACGGCGATGGTGGCCTCTCCGAGCAGGGCGGGGGAGCCTATCTTGCACTGGTAGCCGATGTTGCGCATGCTCAGGCGCATGCTCTTGCGGCTCATTTTCAACTTGATCAGACGCACCACCCTGGCCCGCAGCAGCAGATAGCCGATGCCCATGCAGCCGCCCACGACAATGCTGATGCCGGTGGCTATGGCCGCGCCCTTGACGCCCATATCGAGGGGGAAGATGAAGAGCCAGTCGAGCACGGTGTTGATGATGGCCGTTATGACCGAGCACCACATGGCGTACTGAGGCGCTCCGTCCAGGCGGATGATGAAGAGCGATACCGAGAGCCACATCTGGAAGGGCAGGGCCGGGACTATCCACAGCAGGTAGTCCAGTACGAGGGGCATCAGGTGCTCCGAGGAGCCGAGCATCCGGGCCGTGGTCTCGGGGAAGGTCATGATGAGACCTGCGACCAGCGCGGCTATGATGGTCACGAAGAGGATGGCCTGGGTGACATTGAGCCGGGCGGCCTTGACCTTTCCCCTGGCCAGATGTATCGAGGCCACTACGGAACTGCCGGCTCCGGCCATCAGACCGAGACCGGTGAATATCATCCACACGGGCACGCAGATATTGACGGCGGCGATGCCGTCGCTGCCTACTCCGTGACCTATGAAGATGCCGTCGATGGCCGTGACCGCCGACATGCTCACCATCCCCAGCAGAGTAGTAACGAAATACTTACCGAACAGGGACGGGATGTTTACTGTTCCGAAATCAATAGCATCGCGCTGCATAAATCAGATATTTTATCCATTCTGCAGCGCGAAGTTGGGTCAAATATTCCGAATTACCAAATCAGTTGTTGTGCTGGGTAGATCCTATCTTGGTGCTGATGACAAAGCGGTGGGAGAACTTATTGCCGCAGCGGCGGCACTGGAGCACCTCCTTGATGTGGGTATTCTTGTAGTGGTCCGTGTGGAGGGCTTTGCGGCTCATTTCTCTGTTGTTCAGCATCTTCACTTCGTAGGTCGTCCTGTCAGTATAGGATGTGCCGGTCACGCAGCCTTCATCGGTGGTATCGAGGGTGTGCATGCGGCCGCAGGACGGACACCGGTTGTAGAGCAGGAATCCGAAGTATTTGTATGAGGTGTACAGATTGAAGAGCAGCAGCAGTATCAGCAGCCACAGCTTGCCGGTGTCTCCTAAATCGTTGCCGCCTAAGAAAGGACCGAATGCCATGAAAAGCAGGGCTGAGGACACAAATACCATGATGAAGGCGAGCACCTTGAACACGATGTTGGGTATGAACCTTATGTACAGCAGCGGGTAATGTAAGAGCGGCAGCAGTATCAGCAGGTCCAGCAGGACGTACAGGGCTATGGCCAGCAGGACTATGTATATGATGATGTTGATGGCTGTGGAGAGGAACCCGGGCAGATTGGGATGATAGGTCAGATCTATCTTGTCGAAGTCCTCCGGGGTCTTGGCCTTGGTCTTGCCTACAGGCTTCTTGAAGTTGAGGTCCTTGATCAGGGGCAGTCCGATCAGTGTCTCTGTCCAGGGTATGGCCTTGAGGGCAAGGTTGTACTCCTCATCCTTCACGGTGCCCCATTCCCAGCTTTCCAGCACTCCGTCTGAGAATACCGCCCGGATGCCGCTGTGTATCATCTTAGCCTCGGCATCATAGACAGTGTACCGGAAGTCGGCGGTGAGCTGCCCTCCGCTGCTGCGGATGGTCTGGGCGTAGAGAGGCTGTCCGTCTATCTCGGCGAAGGTCTTTCCGGGCTGGAAGATTTCCAGGATCTTCTTCCTGGAGATGTGCATCTCGTTCTTGCCCTTGGACGGGAAGCCGAGAGCTTCGGCAGGATAGAGAGAACCTTCATTAAATATCTCCATAGTCATTCCGTCGTCTGTGCGGACCTCGAAGTGTCCCTCCCCCGTGATGCCGGTCAATGTGACCGGGGTGCCGGCTTTGTACGTGGTGTCTCCGAAATTATCGGAATCGGCAAGATAGTATCTGTCTCCAAGGATGGAGGCCGGTACATATCCTCTGTTGCCGCGGCTGTCCTCAGCCCATAAGGAGATACCTGAGACGGCATAGATCCTGAGCGTGGTGCCGGGGGAGATGACGGCGACCACCTCTCCCTTTGTTACCGTCCGCGGTCGGTCATCTCTACAGTCTCGGTGACCGTGGTCTCCATTACCGGAGTTATGACGGTATCCCCTTTGGGGATTATCAGAAAAAGCGTTACGGCACATACGACAAGAATCATGATGTAGCCGGGGAAGGTGACGTCGATCATGTCGTCACGGTCGATCAGAAAATCGAAGGGTTGTTTCAGGAAGCTCATAGTTGATAAAGTTTAGTTTGTTAGTATAATAACTACAAATTTAAAAAATTGTAACCATTATACCAAGTCGCGGGCTTAGAAAATGTCGCGGAAGCGTATCTGTACGATAATCCTGCGGAACTCACCGCCCCGGACATTGCTTACCTCGGTCCTGTAATGGTAGGAGCATTTGTCCCTGTGGGTACGTAGCTGCTCTACCTCGGTCTCGAGCCATTTCTTCACGCCGGCGGCGCGGATGAATGCAAGCTGCTCATTGTCCCTTATGTCGCTCTCGTCGGTGACGGTCATGCTGGCGAGCTCGTCATAGGCATAATAGGGGGTTTCTCTGAATTCCCCGAGGGAACCGTCATAGGGGATGCGGCCTACAGGGATGGCGTCGGCAGTGCCTGTGATGGTGATGTCGACGGCTGCCGCGTCTTCGAGATATCTGCCCATGTCTCCGGCGAGGGCGGAGCGGATGGCCTCAAGCATGGTCAGGGCTGCGTTGGACTCAGTTACCATGAACTTGCCGGGGCCGAAGTCCTCCTGATAGGAGAAGCCTTCGGAGACGTCGTAGCGGTATCCGAGGAGATAGTTGTAGATCTTGTTGCCGTCGGCATCCACATCGCTCTGGATTTCCGAACTGATGGTTATCTCAGTCTTGTCGGTGATGACATTCTCCTGTCTCTTTTCCTCCATAATCTGCTGAGTCTGCATCTGCAGGGCCTCCATCTCCATGTTTGCGGCCTGAATCATGGCTACGGGTATGAAATCGAGGCTCTCTTCCTCCTCGTCGAACTCCACTTCCTCTATGATGTAGCTGCGCCGGTCGAAGATGTACGTCTTGTCTGTGGTACGGTTGATTACCTCAAGATAGACGAGCTGGAACTCGTCGTTCCCGTCGAGGGTGTAGACAGGATTCTCGAAGAGCAGGTCACCGGTCCTAACCTCGTCGAACTCTTCTTCCGGTACTTCCAGCCTGATGGGGTTGAGTTCCTTGAACTTGATGCCTATTGTATGGTTCCCTGAGTCGTACTGCTCCGCGATGAAGGGATCTTCGAGTTTAATGCTCCTGGAGGCTATGGCAGTGGCGGCCTGGTCGAGGAGCATGGCTCTTTGCCGTGCCGCGTTGTCGTCAGTGACCCTGATCCGGTATTCTTCCATGGACTCTCCGTCCATCTGACGGATCCAGTCCGACATCAGGTTGTCGGCCTCCTCGCTTATCATGGTCATATACAGAGGGGGCAGGTCAGTCATGTCCCAGTAGGATACCCTTTTGTCCGAGATGCAGGTCAGAGTGGTCCTTTCTTCCGTGCTGCTCCTGCGGAATTCTAGGTCTATGACATCCAGGCCCTTTCCGGTCCGGATGCGGTAAACGGCTTTCCTGTTGATAAGATTGTATACAATCACGGAATCTGTCTTGGCGTAGGATATGTATTTACCTTCCGGGTGATAGGAGGCCTGCATGACATTCTCCGGTGTCCTGGATACAGGTGTCCTGTAGTATTTAAGGACATCTACTGTAATAAGTCCGCTTGAGTCGCAACTGACGGCTATCTCCTTGGAATCAGGGGAAAATGTGATGTGGTTGATCTTCCCGGCGAAGTACAGTCTCTTCCGGAGAACAGTTGTCTGAAGATCCCAGATGTCCACCTCATTGCCGTCAGCAGCCGCAATATAGTAGTAGTTGGGGCTGACGGCGATGCTGCTGTACTGTCGTCCTGCGCGGAAAGAGTTTATGGGGGCATATCCCTCTGTCGTGTATGCTGTGATGTCACCTCCGGTGTCGGAAATGAAAAGTTCCCTGGCCTCGGGCGAGTAGTTCATGGCCGTTATTACCTGGCGGCTTTTAAGGTGCGTAAGTATCTCGCCCTTGTTGCGGTTGGAGATGAATGAGATTTTCTTTCCGTTGCCTGAAATTACTGCGATGGAAGCTCCGGTGGGATTGACGACGATGCGGTTTCCTCCGTTGTGGCTGCTCTTGATATTGAACAGCATGTTGTCGAGGTTGTAGGCGCGGCTGAGCATTCCGGCATTGTCACGGTCATCCCTGGCCATTGCGGAAAGAGTTCCGGGTATTATGGCCAGGAATGCGGACAGCAGCAGAAGCGGAATGTTGATATGCATGATTAAAGTTTGCGCTTGATCTCTACGATCTGGTAAGCCTCTATGGTGTCGCCGACCTTGATGTCGTTGTATCCGTCGATGTTCAGACCGCAGTCCAGACCGGCTGCGACTTCCTTGACGTCGTCCTTGAAGCGCTTGAGAGAACCCAGTGTTCCGGTGTAGACCACTATGCCGTCGCGGATGACGCGGACCTTGGAGCTGCGGGTGATCTTGCCCTCCTTGACCATACATCCGGCGATGGTGCCGACCTTGGATATCTTGAAAGTCTCGCGAACCTCGGCGGTGGCGGTGACTTCCTCCTTCTCCTCAGGTGCGAGCATACCCTCGATACCGCTCTTGACTTCGTTGATGGCGTCGTAGATGACGGAGTAGAGGCGGATTTCGATTTCCTCCTTCTCGGCCAGGCGGCGGGCATTGGCCGAAGGCCTTACCTGGAAGCCGATGATGATGGCGTTGGAGGCGGCGGCCAGCAGGACGTCGGACTCGGAGATGGCTCCCACAGCCTTGTGGATTACGTCCACGTGAATCTCTTCGGTGGAGAGCTTGATGAGGGAATCGGAGAGAGCCTCGATGGAGCCGTCCACGTCTCCCTTTACGATGATGTTGAGCTCCTGGAAGTTGCCTATCGCGATGCGGCGGCCGATCTCCTCGAGGGTGATGTGCTTCTGGGTCCTCAGGCCCTGGATGCGGAGCAGCTGCTCGCGCTTGTTGGCCAGGTCCTTGGCCTCGCGCTCGTCCTCCATGACGTTGAATACCTCGCCGGCTGTCGGAGCTCCGTTGAGTCCGAGTACCGATACAGGGGTGGAGGGGTCGGCCTCGTCGACTTTCTGGCCGCGCTCGTTGAACATGGCCTTGACCCTGCCGTAGAAGCTGCCGCTGAGCATGATGTCTCCCACATGGAGAGTGCCGTTCTGCACCAGGACTGTGGCCAGGTAGCCGCGGCCCTTGTCCAGGGAGGACTCGATGACGGTACCCTTGGCGCGGCGCCTGGGGTTGGCCTTGAGCTCGAGGAGATCGGCCTCCAGGAGGACTTTCTCGAGGAGCTTGTCCACGTTGACGCCCTTCTTGGCCGATATCTCCTGGCACTGGTACTTGCCGCCCCAGTCCTCCACGAGGATGTTCATGTTGGCTAGCTGCTCGCGGATACGGTCGGGGTTGGCGCCGGGCTTGTCTATTTTGTTGATGGCAAATATCATGGGCACACCTGCCGCCTGGGCGTGGTTGATGGCCTCCACGGTCTGGGGCATGATGGCGTCGTCGGCGGCTATGATGATGATTACCAGGTCGGTGATCTTGGCACCGCGGGCACGCATGGCGGTGAAGGCCTCGTGACCGGGGGTGTCGAGGAAGGTGATGCGGCGGCCGTCGGGGAGCTTGACGTTGTAGGCTCCGATGTGCTGGGTGATGCCTCCCGCCTCACCGGCGATGACGTTGGACTTGCGGATGTAGTCCAGCAGGGAGGTCTTACCGTGGTCCACATGGCCCATGACGGTGATGATGGGCGGACGCTCTACCAGGTCTGCGGGATCGTCCACCTCCTCCTGTATCTCATCCTCGGCGTCGGCTGTGACGAACTGGACCTCATAACCGAACTCCTCGGCCACGAGCACCAGGGCGTCGGCGTCCAGGCGCTGGTTGATGGATACCATCAGTCCCAGGTTCATGCAGGCCTCGATGACCTTGGTGACGGGGAGATTCATCATGACGGCCAGTTCGTTGACAGTCACGAACTCGGTCATCTTGAGTATCCTGCTCTCCATCTGCTCCATCTCGCGGGCCTCCTCCATCTTCTGGGAGATGAGCTCGCGTTTCTCTCTCTTGTGCTTGGAACTCTTGGTCTTGCCCTTGCCCTCGGTCATGCGGGCGTAAGTCTCCTTGATCTGTTTCTGGATCAGGTCCTCGTCTATCTCGACACGTACGGGTTTGGGTTTCTCCTTATTGCGGTTCTTCTTGCTGCGGGAGGAGTCGGAGTCTTTCTTTCCGCCCTTTTTCTGACCGGAACCTGCGTCGGCCTTGGTGATGTCCACTTTCTCGCCCTTGACTATGCGCTCACGCTTGCGGTGGCCGCTCTTCTCGGAGGGAGAATGTTTTTTCTCGAAGGCAGAGAGGTCTATCTTGCCGCTGATCACAGGACCTGCGAGCTTCTCCACCCTGGTCTCGATGTGCTCCACGGTCTCGCGGTGCGGCTGCTCCGCGGGTGTCTCCTGGGCGGTCTGCCTGGGGGCAGGAGCCGGAGCGGGTTTGGCCGGTGCCGGCTGCTTGGGAGCGGGAGCCGGTTTCTTGTTGAGGTCTATCTTGCCCAGAATTTTGAGTCCGGAATGATCCTGACGGCGGTCTTCCGCGGTCTTTCTGACGGGCTCGGCGGCTTCGGGCTTTACGGCAGGTTCCTCCGGCACGGGAACGGCTTCGGGCTCCTGCTCTACGGGAGCGGGCTGTGCGGCTGCGGCCTCCTGTGCCGTCTCACGGGCCGGTGCTGTCTCCTGGACAGGTTCCTGAACAGGAGCGGCCTCGGCCGGCTTCTCATCTGACTGAGGACTCTCGGCCTTTTTCTCCACATTGGCGGGCTCAGGTGTGGAGGGATGGTCGATGGTCGTAGTCTTGATGATTACCTCGTCTCCGAACTGCTCTTCCTCGGGTTCCGGCCTGGAACTCTCTTTCTTGGTTATTTCCTTGACCTTGATGGCAATTTTCCTGGATTCTTCCTTGATGAGCTGCTCCTTCGCATATTCTTTCCTGACCAGCTCGTATTCTTCCCCGCTTATCTGGGCTCCTGGATTGGACTCCACCTCATAGCCCTTCTTGCTGAGAAATTCCACCAATGTCCCTAATCCGATGTTGAATTCTTTGAGTACTTTGTTGATTCTGATTTTTTCTTGTCCCGCCATATATTATCATCAATTTAGTTAATAACTCGTTTTCTCTATTATTCGAACTCCGCGCGGAGTATCTTCTGAACCTCCTGCACTGTCTCCTCCTCGAGGTCGGCCCTGTGGCATATCTCGTCCACGGGAAGCGCGAGCACGCTCTTGGCAGTGTCGCAGCCGATACCCTTGAGGGCGTCGATGATCCACTGCTCGATCTCGTCATTGAACTCGTCGAGCATCACGTCCTCCTCGTCCTCACCGGCCTCGTTCTCGCGGAAGACGTCTATCTCGTAGCCTGCGAGCTGACCGGCCAGCTTGATGTTGCTTCCGCCCTTGCCGATGGCCAGGGATACTTCGGAAGGACTGAGGTTGACACGTATGTGCTTGGTCTCCTCGTCAATCGACATGGAGGATATCTTCGCGGGGCTCAGTGCCCTCTGGATGAGCAGCTGGGTGTTGGAGGTCCAGTTGATGATGTCGATGTTCTCGTTGCGCAGCTCGCGGACGATGCTGTGGATACGCGAGCCCTTGACACCGACGCATGCTCCTACGGGGTCGATGCGCTCGTCGTAGGACTCCACCGCTACCTTGGCCCTGTCGCCGGGAATCCGGACCACCTTCTTGATGGTGATCAGACCGTCGAAGATCTCGGGCACCTCCTGCTCGAAAAGTCTCTCCAGGAAGGCCGGGGATGTACGCGAGAGGGTGATTACGGGTGTATTGTTCTTCATCTCCACGCTCTCGATGACGGCCTTGACTGTCTCGCCCTTCTTGAAGTAGTCGGAGGGTATCTGTTCGGACTTGGGAAGTACCAGTTCGTTGCCGTCCTCGTCCATTACGAGCACTTCTTTCTTCCATACCTGGTAGACCTCGCCCACGAGAATCTCATGGATCCTGTCCTTGTACTTGTTGTACAGGTTGGCCTTCTCGATGTCGGCGATGCGGCCCTGCAGGTTCTGACGCAGGTTGAGGATGCCCCTGCGGCCGAAGTCGGAGAGCTTGACCTCCTCGGGGAAGTCCTCGCCTACCTCGTATGAGGGGTCGATCTTGTGGACATCCTCCAGGGATATCTGGGTGTTGGGGTCCTCGACCTTCTCCACCACCTCGCGGTTCCTCCATATCTCGAGGTCACCCTTGTCGATATTGATGATGATGTCAAAATTGTCGGCTGAGCCGTACATTTTTTCCAGCTGGGTGCGGAAGATGTTTTCCAGCACGCTCATCATGGTAGGTCTGTCGATGTTCTTCAGTTCCTTGAACTCGGCAAACGTACTGATCAGGTTTACTTCCATGTCGGTTGTTGTATATTTAATTATTATTTGTTTCGTCCTCGTCACCGGCGGTACTGCTGTCGGCATCCCCGGCTGAGCTCACCATCAGGGAGAAATCCTCCTTGTCCCTGTCCAGATGTCCTTCTATCCACCGGCTTAGGGCTACGCAGTCATCTATGCAGGCCGGGCGGCCCGGGGCACGGAAGTATACCTTTATATTATTGGCCTTGTTGACCTTTACGTCTACCAGGGTCAGGTTGTGTTCTTCCATGTAGGGGGCTGCGATCTGTTCTATAGTGCTTTTTTCTATCATGCGGACAAATGTTTTTCGTGAGTTACAGATAAAACGAAAGGGACTTGCCGTCCCTTTCCTCTTCCAAATCCGCACAAAAATAAGGGTTTTGTGTATATAATCCAAAAAAAAGTGCTTTCTTTGCAAAATTATTTTAAAACCGACATCAAAGAACCGTACCATGGAGGTAAGTGCAAAACTCATAGCAGAGCATCTCGGGGGGGAGATAGTCGGCGACCCTGAGGCAAAGGTGTCGTCAGTGGCCCGCATTGAGTCCGGAAAGCCGGGAACCCTGTGTTTCCTGGCCAACCCTAAATATGAGCATTATCTGTATACCTGCAAGGCAAGTATCATCCTCATAAACAAGTCATTTGAGCCCAAGGAGGCCGTCAGCGCCACCCTGGTCAAGGTAGACAACGCATACGAGGCCGTGGCCTCGCTTCTGGACCTGCTGAATGCGCTCAAGTCCGAAAAACGCAGGGGCCGCGCCTGGTCTGCCCATATAGCCTGGTCCGCCAGGCTGGGGAAGGGAGTCTATGTCGGCTCCCACGCCTATGTCGGCAGGAAGACAATCATCGGCAGCGGCACCCAGATCTATCCTCAGGTATATCTGGGAGACGGAGTGACGGTGGGCGAGAACTGCATCATCTATCCCGGCGTCCGCGTGTACAAGGGCTGTAAGATAGGCAACAACTGCATAATCCATGCAAATGCAGTCATAGGCTCGGACGGTTTCGGCTTCGCTCCCACGGCGGACGGGACCTATAAGAAAATCCCCCAGACCGGCATCGTGACCATCGAGGACGACTGCGAGATAGGGGCCAATACCGTCATCGACCGTTCCACCATGGGCACCACCCTCATCGAGAAGGGCGTCAAGCTGGACAACCTTATCCAGGTGGCGCACAATGTGGTGATAGGCTCCAACACCGTCATTGCCGCCCAGGCCGGTATCGCCGGCTCGACCAAGATCGGCCGTTCGTGCATGATCGGAGGCCAGGTGGGCTTCGCCGGACACATCACCATCGCCGACAGGACAATGATAGGGGCGCAGGCCGGACTTATGTCGGACATCAAGGAGGAGGGCAGGACTCTGCTGGGAAGTCCGGCAATGGACCACAAGGACTTCATGAGGGCATACGCCGTCTTCCGCCGCAACGGCAGGAAACAGTAACACAAGATCAAACGCAGACTTATGCAGGACAATCAGAGAACACTCAGAAAAGAATATATATTCGAAGGGAAGGGACTTCATTCCGGTAAAAAGGTAAAAATGACGCTGTGTCCGGCTCCGGAGGGCAGCGGCATCCGTTTTCTCAGGGAGGACCTGGGGCCGGATGCGGTGATAGAGGCAGTGGCGGACTACGTCACCACCACTCAGAGAGGTACCACCCTGGAAAAGGGGGAGATACGTGTCTCCACGGCGGAGCATCTGCTCTCGGCGTTTTCAGGGATGGGCGTGGACAATGCCCTGGTAAGGCTCGACTCCCTGGAGGTGCCTATCCTGGACGGAAGCGCCCTCCCGTATGTCAGGGCCATCGCGGCCGACGGCCTGCAGGAGCAGGACGCCCCCCGCACCTATTATTCCGTTAAGGAGGAGGTGACGGTTGAGGACCCTGCCTCGGGCTCGCGCATCACCATTTCCCCGGCAGAGGATTTTTCCGTGGACCTTACCATAGATTTCAACTCCCATGTCCTCGGAGTGCAGGAGATACACTACGACGGAGCGGTGGACTATGCCTCGGAGGTGGCGCCGTGCCGTACCTTTGTATTTTTCCATGAACTGGAATTTCTGTTCAACAACAACCTCATAAAGGGAGGCGACCTCGAAAACGCTCTCGTAATAGTCGAGAAACCCGTATCCGGGGAGGCTCTTTCCCGCATGGCCGCACTTTTCAACGTCGAGAAAGTGGGAGTGCTGCCCGACGGTTATCTGGACAATGTCCGCCTCCATTTTCCCAACGAGTGCGCCCGGCACAAGCTCCTGGACCTGATAGGGGATTTCTCCTTGATAGGTACCCGTATACGGGGCAGGGTGACGGCGCGCAAGTCCGGCCACAGGATCAATACGGATATGGCACGGATTGTGAGAGAGATGATAAAGAATAATAAATAAATAGAACAAGTATGCAATTCTCAACGGTACACCCCAACGCCAAGATTGCCGCGAACGTGGACATCAGTCCCTACTGCTACATCGCGGAGCATGTGGAGATAGGAGAGGGATGCGTTATAGGTCCCCACGCCACGATTCTGGATTATGTGAAAATAGGTAAAAACTGCAGGATATTTCCCGGAGCCGTGGTAGGAGCCATTCCCCAGGATATGAAGTTCGCCGGCGAGGTGAGCTGGGTGGAGATAGGCGACAATACCGTCATCCGCGAGTGCGCCACCGTCAACCGCGGTACGGCCGCCAGCGGCAAGCTTCTTACCAAGATCGGCGACAACTGCCTCATCATGTCCTACGCCCATGTAGCCCATGACTGCCATCTGGGCAATCACGTGATCCAGACCAGTTATGTGGGACTGGCCGGAGAGACTGACGTGGACGACTGGGCCATCATCGGAGGCGGCTCCCTGGCCCATCAGTTCTGCCACATCGGAGTACATGCCATGATTCAGGGCGGCTCCCGCATCACCAAGGACGTGCCTCCGTACGCCCTGGCCGGACGTCATCCCCTGTCCTTCTGCGGACTCAACAACGTGGGTCTGCGCCGCCGCGGCTTCTCCAACGAGCAGATAGACCGTATCCGCGAGATATACCGCATCATCTACAACAGCGGACTCAACCGCAGCGACGCCTGCCTGGAAGTAGAGCGCGAGGTACCTCCCTGCATTGAGAGGGACAACATCCTCAACTTCATCCGCGCCTCCAAGAGAGGTATCATCAAGTTCACCGACCTGTCGGTAGATGAGTAGCCGGCCGGACTGCGCCGTGGTGTCCACGGCCTATTTCCCTCCGGTGGAGTATTTCATGGCGGCCGCCGCTGCCGGGAGACTCCTGATAGAGGCACATGACTCATACGTCAAGCAGACTTACAGGAACCGTTGCAGGATCTATGCCTGCGACGGTGTCTTGTCTCTGACCGTACCCGTATCGCTGCCTTCCGGTTCGAGGGGGACAGGCGAAGCTCTCATAGACTATTCCAAACCCTGGCTGCAGCAGCACGAGAGGGCGCTGATCTCCGCTTACCGCACCTCCGCTTTCTTCGAGTACTACCAGGATGACATATTCCCTGTCCTGGATGCCCGTCCGTCCCGGCTGGCGGAACTCAACCTCAGCCTCATCACCCGCCTCATGACTCTTCTCGGGATACGCTGTGAGATAGCCCTCACATCGGAGTACATCCCTTCCTATCCTGCGGGATATCTGGACCTACGGGATGCCGTTCATCCTAAAAAAGCGGTTCCCGAGATGTTCAGGAACCGCTTCAGACCATATTACCAGGTATTTTCGGATAAATTCGGCTTCATTCCCGGACTGAGTGTCCTCGACCTGCTATTCAACGAGGGTCCGGATGCCGTGTCATACCTTCTTTAGAATCTCCAGCCGAGAGTCAGAAGTATTTTCCAGTTGTTGCTGCTCTCTTTCACCACAGGAGCCGGCATACCTTCGGCATAGCTGTCATATAGGGCGAATGAGTTGGCAAGTCTGTTGCACAGGACCTGGCAGGCCGCATCGATGAAGAAGCCTCCGGCTGTCCTGAAGCCAAGTCCGGCGGATGCATAGTGGCGGGTGTTGTCGAAGTTTTTCTCCGACGAGCTGTACCAGTCATATCCCAGGCGGACAGCAACCTGCTTGTGGGGCCATGCTTCCAGACCGGCGCGGACATTGTTGACAGCCTGGTAGTAAGCGGACATATAGTCGTTCTCGGCGGCGAAAGTACTGCGGTCACCGCTGGTAGAGCTCATGGTGATGCTGCTGTAGTCCGTCCGTTCGTAGTCAACACCCAGAGCCAGGAAGCTGCCGACGGTGTATCCTATACCCAGATTCCATTTGAAGGGAGATGTGATCCTGTATGAGTAGGTGCCGACCGGGGAACTGACCGAAGCGGTACCGAAAGGTCCTGTATTGCCTTTCACTGTCTCCTGCCAGCTCTCGTTGAGGAACATCCAGTCAGGTGTGGAGATGGAGCCGCCGACAGTCAGGCCCGCGACAGGCCTGACGATGAATCCTGCGGATACATCCACGCCCATGCCCGATGTGGTCATCTGATATTCACGGGTGAAGTTCTTGAATCCGGAGCCTCCGTCACCGCTGAAGTCCATGGGATTGACGGCCTGCTCGGTAATGGATGTGTAGTCGTTCAGCCAGATGCTCTGCAGGGTTACGCTGACTCCGAAGAAGAATATGTTGTCCACATTTCCGGAAGCGTTGAACACGATATCCTGGATGTAGCCTGTCTTCATCCTGCGGAAACTCTGGTTCAGGCTGCCGGGGATGTAGATGCTGCCGTCTCCGTCTATGTTCTCCGTTGCTCCCAGGAAAAATGTCGGGTCGACGGCCAGTGTGTCCATAAGGCCCGCGTTCCAGGCCAGAACCTGGGTCCAGGATGCGTTGGAGTTGTAGAAGGGATATTCGTCATAGTCATCGTACATGTCCATGTCGTAGCCGAAGACGCCCTGAGGTACAGACGCGGCCAGGGAACCCAGATATGAGGAACCGTTCTGTGTTCCTGATCCGGAGCTGCTGAATGCGAAATTGTTGGTCTGGTTGGCGGTGATGGCCAGGTTGAAATTGAGCAGGCCTCTGGTCCGTCCGGTCTCGAATGCTCCGACCCAGCCTACGTTGGACAGGGCAAAACGGGTCCTGCTGTCTTTGGAGGTGTTTCCAAGGAATGTGGTGGATGCTGAGGCTGAATAGACTGAGGGTGTAAGGGTGAACTCAGTGTACCGGTACACTCCCGAGGCCGCGGGGTTGTATGAAAGGGCTCCCAGGTCACCGCCGAGTGCGGTCATTGCATTTCCCATGGCAAGACTCCGTGCGGTACCGTCATAGTACTGGCTCGAAAGCTGCAGGGCGTTGAAGGTGTACTGAGGCGTAAGCTGTGCGTAGGCCTGCATGACACCGAGCGAGAGAACTGATGTGAGTAATATTTTCTTAAGCATGTCTTGAAGTCAAATGTAAATATCCAGTTGTCTGCTATCTGCGTCCTCCGCCACCGCCGCGGACACTTCCGCCACCTCCGTAGGAGCGTCCTCCGCTCATGGACGAGCGGGAGTAGCTTCCGGTGCTGTAGGATGAGCGCGAGGAACTGTTGTAGCTGCGGTTGAATGAGGAGCGGGAGGAGTTGACTGCCGTGCTCCGGTTGTAACCTGCGGTGTTCCTGCCGGTGTTGAAGGATGACCTGCTGTAGGACTGACTGCGGCTCTCGAAGGGGCTGCGGAATCCTTCAGCCGAGACGCCGGACGGTCTGCGGTAGGACGTGTTGCCTGCTGCCGCCGGTCTGCGGAAAGTACCTCCGTTGCTGTAGGCCGTCCTGCCTCCTGCAGCGGTCTGCCTTGAGGGGGATGCGGTTGCGGACAGACTTCCGCGGCTGACATATCTCTCACCCAGATTGACGCTGTTGCCGGATGCATGGAACCGTCCGGCGGCTGTCCTGCCTCCGCCCATGGGGGTGGATACGGTGGAGTTTGCCGAGGATGACCGCGAGGCCGTCCTGCCCCTGACGGCGGACATTGCCGGGGCTGCGCTCTGAGTCCTGCCGCCGGAGCGCAGGGAGGTGCCTTTGCCCATTGCCATTGTCCTGCCTCCTGTCACCCCGCTGCCTGTGCGGACTCCGACATTGCGCTTTCCGTAATATGCGTATGCGGGATAGAAGGATGCGACGGGATAGCCCCAGTACCAGGGATCATACCATCCCGGGCCGTACCATCCGGCATACCATCCTCCCCACGGGCCGTACCAGGGATCCCAGGCGAAGCCGAAGCCCCAGCTCCATCCGCAGTACCAGGGATCGTACCAGCCCCAGCCGTACCAGGGAGAATGCCATCCCCATCTGTACCAGGAGGGACCGAATACATTCCAGTACCTCCAGTCCCAGTAGGAGTAATAGCCGCGGTAGCCGTATCCGGGGTACCAGTCGTCGAAGTTGAAGTTGAGATTTACCTCATTGATGGAATCCAGCGGGCGGTCAAACATGATGGTGTACTGTGTCTCCGGGACGTAGGGAATATCCACCGTTCCGGCGGCTCCGCTTATCAGTATCGTGTCGGAAAAGCGGGCGGCCTCCTGGCGGGTACGCTCTATGAGTCCGCGTACCTGTGCCGCGTCGGCCTCATTCTCGGCGCGGACGTCTTTGGAAGGCCTGTAATATATGCCGTCTTCAAATGCGGAAGATGCATAGTAAGAGGATGTTCCGCAGGAGGTCAACAGGACCGCGGAACAGATCGAAAGCAAAATCAAACTTTTTTTCATACCTAACCTCCTTTTTAGTCAATAATTACTACTTTTGCAACACAAATTAACAAAAATCATTCCATATAAACAAGACATAATGGCAAAAGAGGTTACTAGCAAAGAAGAGAATTATTCCCAGTGGTACAATAACCTGGTAGTCAAGGCGGATCTCGCCGAGAACTCAGCCGTCCGCGGCTGCATGGTCATCAAGCCCTACGGCTATGCCATCTGGGAGAAGATGCATGAGCAACTTGACAGGATGTTCAAGGCCACAGGCCATCAGAACGCATATTTCCCCCTTTTCATACCTAAATCGTTCCTCAGCCGTGAGGCCGAGCATGTAGAGGGTTTCGCCAAGGAGTGCGCAGTGGTGACGCACCACCGCCTCATGGCCAATCCTGACGGTCCCGGAGTAGTAGTAGACCCGGACGCAAGACTGGAGGAGGAACTCATCGTGCGTCCCACATCGGAGACCATTATCTGGAACAGCTATAAGAACTGGATCAAGTCCTACCGCGACCTGCCCATCCTGGTCAACCAGTGGGCCAACGTAGTGCGCTGGGAGATGCGTACCCGTCTCTTCCTGCGTACCGCCGAGTTCCTCTGGCAGGAGGGACACACAGCCCACGCTACGGCTCAGGAGGCGATGGAGGAGGCCGAGAGGATGGTCCATGTCTATGCCGATTTCGCCCGCAATTACATGGCCATGCCGGTAGTGGTGGGTCACAAGTCAGAGCACGAGAGATTTGCCGGAGCCCTGGATACACTCACCATAGAGGCGATGATGCAGGACGGCAAGGCCCTGCAGGCCGGTACATCCCACTTCCTCGGACAGAACTTCGCCAAGGCTTTCGACGTGAAGTTCGCCGACAAGGACGGCAAGCTCGACTACGTGTGGGCTACCTCATGGGGTGTGTCCACCCGTTTGATGGGAGCCCTCATCATGGCGCACGGCGACAACAACGGACTCGTCCTGCCCCCGGCCATCGCCCCGATACAGGTAGTGTTCGTACCTATATATAAAGGTCAGGAGGAACTCGACCGCATGGTGGCATATATGAAGGAAATCGCCGCCGAACTTGGAAAGGCCGGCATTTCCACCAAGATAGACGACCGGGACAATGTCCGCTCCGGCTTCAAGTTCGCCGAGTGGGAGCTCAAGGGAGTGCCCGTGAGGGTAGTGATCGGTCCCCGCGACCTCGAGAGGGGCGAGGTGGAGATCTGCCGCAGGGATACTCTGGAGAAGTCAGCCGCATCCCGTGAGGGTCTTGCCGGGCATATCAAGGGCCTGCTGGACGACATTCAGTCCAATATCTACAACAAGGCCCTCGCCTTCCGCGAGTCCAAAACCATCAAGGTGGACACCTGGGACGAGTTCAAGGAGCGCATAGAGGAAGGCGGCTTCCTGCTCTGCCACTGGGACGGCACTCCCGAGACCGAGATGAGGATTCAGGAGGAGACCAAGGCGACCATCCGGTGCATCCCCGTAGACAGCTGTGTGTGCGAGGAGCCCGGCAAATGCGTGTATTCCGGCCGTCCTTCGCAGAGAAGGGTGATATTTGCAAGATCATATTAAAAGATACAGGACAAGGCGATGAACAATGACGGTGACAACCCCCGGGCGAGGATAATCAATCTGCTTAATGTCAAGTCCGTACTCAAGTCACGGATATTTGACCAGTGCCTGGAGGTGTTCAGCACTCTTAAGGATGTGCTGGGCGAGATGAGCAATGACTTGAATGAACTTCTTGAGAACCAGGGCGCAAGACGTGTGCGCCTGGAGTATCGGGACAGGGGCAAGTTCGAGGCTGAGCTCAAGTTCGCCGACGACGTGCTGATATTCAGCCTTCATACCGATGTGTTCCAGTTCGACAGGGATCATCCCGTGTGGAAGAATCCCTACGTCAGGAACAATCCTTACAACGGTTACTGCGGAGTGATCAGCGTATATAACTTCCTCTACGATTCGATGAAGTACAACCGCAACGATGACATGGGCTATCTGGTGGCCCGGATGTTCGTCAACAAGGACAAGGCTTTCTTCGTAGAGGGCAAGCGTCAGAAGAGGCAGATTACCGACCTTTTCGGCAAGAGTACGCTCACCCGCGATGACCTGGTGGCCTTCGTAGAGTCGGCCATCCTCTATTCCCTGTCCTTCGACCTGCTGGTGCCTCCGTATGATATGGTGAAGGAAGCTACTGTAGGGGAGATGAACACCAAGATAGAATCTTCCAGGATGAAGACAGGCAAGCGCCTGGGATTCAAGTATAATTCTGATGATGTATTAAATACTGACGAGCATGAATAAAATGTTTCCGCTCCTGTGCCTTCTGGTGCCGGGGCTGCTGTCAGTCACGGGCGCAGAGGCCTCTGACAGAAAGAAAAAAAATGAGATAAACTATAAGGAAATGGCGGTAGTGGAGGTGGATACCTCCGCTCTGGATCCGGCTCAGAAAGTGTGTCTGGACATAGTGTCGTCCATAGACGAGGCTGCCGTGGATACAGCATCGAAGGAGGAACCCAAGTACTGGACCAACGGAGTGCTGACGCAGATCGGTTTCTCACAGGTGTCCCTTACCAACTGGGCTGAGGGAGGTTCTGCCAACGTGTCTCTCAACGGTCTGATCGATGCCAATGCCAATTATGCCAAGGACAAGATGATATTCGAGAACCGTCTGAAGATATCCTACGGCTTCGTGCAGTCTTTCGACAAGGGCACGCCTCTCAATCAGCAGTTCAGCAAGAGCGATGACCGTATCCAGCTGGACAGCAAGTGGGGATGGATGCTGCTCGACAAGCTGTATTTCTCCGCCCTGCTGAATTTCAGGACCCAGCTGTCTCCTACATACGAGTATGTTACCGACGATGCCGGCACAGTTACCCGCAATACCCAGTCCAATTTCATGGCTCCCGGTTACCTCTCTCTCGGTGTCGGTGTCAACTACCGGCCGTTTAATTTCCTGTCGTTCAACATATCGCCGGCGACGGGCAATCTGGTAGTGGTCACCGATGAACTTCTTCGCGAGACTTACGGCAATGAGCCGGACCAGGCGGTGAGGGCTGAGTTCGGTGCCCAGTTCAAGATGGATATCAATTATACCTACAAGATATTCAAGATCAGTTCCGCGCTGACTCTCTTCTCCAACTACCTCTCGCATCCCGAGAATATACAGGTCTACTGGGATGTGGATGCCTCGCTGGCCCTGACCAAGGTGCTGACGCTCACTGCCCGTACCAATCTCATATACGACAAGAACATCATGATAGCCGATGAGTTCGGAGTGACTGCTCCCAGGGTGCAGTTCAAGGAGATAGTGAGCCTGGGCCTGACCTGGACCATCGGTCAGTATATCAAGCCGGAATGACGACGGAACAGATTTTTGACCGGGAACTGCTCTCTCTCTCGGGAGGGAGTGTCGGCGAGCACCGCTATCTTCTGGGGGTAAGCGGCGGCATAGACTCGATGTGCATGGCCTCGCTTTTCCTGCATTCGGAGCTGCATCCGGTTTTCGCCGTGGCCCATGTGAATTTTTCCCTCAGGGGAGAGGAAAGCGACGGAGACATGGACTCGGTCGTGGAGTGGGGGCGTGCCAACGGGATACAGGTCTTTACCCGTACCTTTGACACCCATGCCTATTCTGCCGAGAACTCCATATCCACCCAGATGGCCGCCAGGGAACTGCGCTACGGTTTTTTCTCGGAACTCATGGATTCCGAAGGATTTGACCTTCTGGCCATAGCCCATAACCTGGACGACAGCATAGAGACGATTTTCCTCAACATAGCCCGCGGTACCGGTCTGAAGGGACTCTCCGGCATACCGGTGCGCAACGGCCGCATAATCCGTCCTCTTATGGGTGTCTCCAGGGCCCGGATACGGGAGTATGTCGAATCCAACGGTGTATCCTACCGGGACGACAGGACCAACTTCGAGTCCCACTATGCCCGCAACAGGGTTCGGAACATCATTTTTCCTGAGTTTCGCAAGATCAATCCCTCTTTTCTCAACACTGTCCGCCGCGATGCCGAGTACTTCCGGGAGGCCTCGGATATCATCGACGGGGTCTATGCAGGAGTCAGCTCCAGGGTGTGCAGTACTTCCGGGGACGGGGTGCTTACCATAGGCATCCAGGCCCTGCTGCAGGAGGGACACTGCGGATACTGGCTGAACATGATGCTCCGGGAATACGGTTTCAACAGCGGTCAGGTCTCCGATATGGAGCGTTGCATGACATCGGGGCAGAGCGGCAGGGTATTCCGTTCGGGTACCCATGAACTGGTCTTCGGAGCGGACAGGATGAGGGTCTATCCCCTGACGCAGGAGGAGGAGACTGAGTTCAGTATAGACAGGCCCGGAGTGTACAATTTCAAGGGAATGAGGTTCCGCCTCGATTTCTTCCCCCGTCCGGCGGCCTTCAACCCTGTCTCCGACGGTTCTGTGCTCTATTTTGCGGCGGATCGCCTGCGTATGCCCCTGACCTGCCGCGGATGGAGGCCGGCGGACCGTTTCCGTCCCTTCGGCATGCAGAGAGGCTCCAAGAAACTCAGTGATTTCTTCACTGACCTGAAGCTGGACCGTATGCAGAAGCTCTCCCAGCCGGTGCTGACCGATGCGGCCGGACAGATCGTATGTCTGCCTGGTCTGCGGATTGACGACCGTTTCAAGATAAAAACCCCGACAACCGTAGTCGCCGGGGTCTCCATTGTCCGTTAAGTCTGTTTTCTATTCGAAGCAGTAGATGTAGGGAACTCTTGCGTAGATTCCTTTCTCGGCCCTGACTGACTGGAAGAGGTTCTCCATCAGCTGCTCGGGGTCGGAGAATGTCTCTACTGCCGCACTGGCCGTGCCCAGGCCTTCCATCAGCTTGTCCAGGCTGGTGCGTACTTTCGGCCAGCTCTCTATCCTGTAGCTGTCCAGACCTGCCGATACGGCGGCGTAGTCCAGGGCTTCCTTAAGACCGCCGATCTCATTGACCAGATTGATGTCAAGAGCCTCGCTGCCGCACCATACACGGCCCTGGGCGATCTCATCCACTCTTTCGGGAGTCATGCCGCGGCCCTCGGCCACGATGTTGATGAAGTGGTCGTAGATCATCTCCACCTGTTCCTGATATGCCGCTACCTCCTGGCGGTTCAGCTTCCGGGTCATCGAGCCCATGTCGGCGTGGCTGTGGGAGCGGACGGTCACGGGGTTGACGTGCGCAATGTCCTTGAAGGTCTTTTCGAGGGAGGGCAGCATGCTGAATACTCCGATGCTGCCGGTGAGGGTGGTGCTGTTGGAGTAGATCTTGTCGGCTCCGGCCGAGATCCAGTAACCGCCCGAGGCCGCCATCGTACCGTAGGATACGATCAGGGGCTTCTCCTGCTGGAGCAGCTCCAGCTCGGTGCGGATGATCTCCGCGGGCTGTACCGAGCCGCCGGGGGAGTTGACCCTGAGTACCACTGCCTTGACCGAGCTGTCGGCGCGGAGGTCGCGGATGATGGGCTGGAATGTCTCCTCGGTGATGCCGTCGCTGCCGTTGGGATTGATCTGACCGTCGGCATAGATGATGGCTATCTTGTCCTTGGCCTTGTAGTTGGTCTTGATGCGGGCCTTGATGTATTTGTCCAGAGTGATCATCTTCACGTCCTTGAGCTTCTCGGCTCCGGCGAGGGTACGGAGATTCTCCTCCATGCCGTTGACCGTGCAGAGCTCGTCCACCAGGCCGGCGTCCACCATGTCCTGGGCGGTGTTGAGCTCCAGGTTGTTGACCATGCGGTCCAGGTCGGTGAGGGAAATCTCACGGGACTCGCAGATGCTGCCTGCGGCGGCCTTCCAGAGGGCGTCCACCATAGCCTGGTTCTGTTCCCGGTTGGCCTCGCTGATGTCGCTGGCGATGAACTGCTCGCCGGCTGATTTGTACTTGCCGTGGCGGATCAGCTGCATCTCCACGCCGAAGCGGTCCAGAATGTCCTTGAGGAATATGATGGTGGTGGCCACGCCGAGGATGTTGTTCGAGGCGAACTCATCGGCGTAGATCTTGTCGGCTACGGATGCAAGGTAGTAGCCGCCGAAGGAGAAGTTGTCCCCGTAGGCTATCACGGGCTTGCCGGAGGCGCGGAATCTCTCTAGGGCTCCGCGCAGCTCCTCCATGTAGGAAATGCCGCTGGAGTAGCCGCAGTCGGTCAGGTAGATGAACTTGATGGCGGGGTCGGTGGCCGCATAGTCGATGGCCCTTACGGCGTCGAGGATGCCGATGCTGGACGCTCCGGTGGAGACAGGCAGCACGGAACTCAGGTCCAGAGGATCCGAGACAGTCTGCTCTCCGATAGTGGAGGACAGCTCGATGCGGAGTATGGACGAGGGAGCCACTGTGACGGTCTCCTCAGTCGGCATCAGCGCACCTATCATGCCTACAGCCAGGAGAAAGAGCAGCCCGAGGGCAATAAAACAGCCCAGGAGGGCCGCAAGAAGATTTTTCAGAAATTTCATTTTGAGTTAAATTTAAATTATCCAAAACAAATATAGTGAAAATGCTTTATCTTCGCCATTATTTTTGAAATTTCACACTGCACTGACGGATATAACACTTTATTAAAACAGTGTTGAAATGAAGAAGATAATGGTTATTGCGGCACTTCTGTGCGGTGCTGCTGTCTGTGCCTATGCACAGCAATCGGACGGTACTCTCTCCGGAGCAGTGTACACAGTCAGTCTTGACGGGGAGAGGGAGCCGGTGGCTTTTGCTACGGTCTATTGGCTCGGCTCGGATGTGTATGCCGATTGCGATGAAAACGGGAATTTCAGTATAAAAAGGGATGCGGAGCGGGATGCAGTATTGGTGGCGGCGGCACTCGGCTATATCCGGGATACTGTAGCGGTGGAGCCGGGGAGGACTTTTCTAGAAATACTCCTCCGCAGCGACAATCAGCTGGATGAGGCTGTTGTCACGGCCCGCGGAGAAGCCAACTATCTGTCCCGCTTGTCCAATGTCAAGACCGAGGTCATATCATCGGCGGGACTGAACAAGATGGCCTGCTGCAACCTGGCTGAGAGCTTCGAGAACTCGGCCGCCGTGTCGGTGGGCTACTCGGATGCCGTGACCGGTGCCAGGCAGATCCGTCTGCTCGGCCTCTCCGGCATCTATACGGCCATGCTGGACGAGAACCGTCCGGTGATGCGCGGCCTGGCCGCCCCTTTCGGGCTCTCCTATATCCCCGGACAGTGGCTGGAGAGCATCCAGATAGCCAAGGGCCCCTCGTCGGTCATCAACGGGGTGGAGGCCATATCCGGTCAGATCAATGTCGAGCACCGCAAGCCCACGGATGAAAAGCCCCTCTTTCTAAACGCCTTCATCAACAGCATGCTGATGGCCGAACTGAATGCCGCGTCCTCTCTCCAGATAGGCAACAGATGGTCTACGGTCCTGATGGCCCACGCTTCCCGTTCGTTTATGGCCCATGATATGAACGGGGACGGCTTCAGGGACGAGCCTGAGATGACCCACCTGAACTTCGCCAACCGCTGGCTCTATTATGACCAGAGCGGAGTGCAGGTGCGTTTCGGAGTCAAGGCTCTGTACGACAGCCGTCTCGGAGGTCAGATGACTTTCAGGCGGGAGCATGTGGACTCTCTGCGGACCATGAGCGTGCCCTGGGGTACGTATATCACGAACCAGGGAGTGAACGGCTACCTCAAGGTGGGAATCCCTCTGAATGAGGACAATTCCCACAACATCGCAGTAGTCGCCGACTACACCTGGCATCAGCTGGACTCGTATTTCGGCCTCAAGAGTTTCTTCGGAAGGCAGAACTCCGGCTTCCTCAATCTCATGTACCAGGGCATACCGAATGACTCCCATCGCTTCACATTCGGTCTCAGGAACTTCTTCGACGGCTATGTCCAGACACTGCATGACGGGTATGCGGACCCTCTGTCGGCTTTCCGTCGGGCAGTATTCGCGGACTATGACCTCTCGCGCAATGAAAATTCCCTGGGAATATACGGAGAATACACCTATACCCTGGGAGAGAAGTTCTCGGCAGTGGCAGACCTGAGCCTCGACTGGAACAGTCTCTACGGTCTCTTTCTCTCGCCCCGGGTCAATCTGAAATGGTCACCTGCGGACTGGCTCGTCATCCGGGCTTCGGGAGGCCGCGGCACCCGTTCGCCCAATGTGGTGGTGGACAACCTCGGCATGATGTCCACCGGACGCCGTCTGGACATAGCCACGGACCTGAGCATGGAGTCCGCCTGGACCTACGGCGGCAATATCACCTTCTACATCCCGATAGGCTTCGAGGACAACTCCTATCTCAGTTTTGATTACTTCCGCAGTGATTTTACTTCCCAAATTATCGTGGACCAGGAATATGACTGGAGTGCGGTAAGCATCTACAGTCTGGACGGCCCGTCGTACACCAACACCTGGCAGGCGGATTTCTCCGTAGAGCCTTTCGAGCGCTTCACCGTTCTGGCTACTTTCCGTTATTCAGATTCCAGGGTATGGCTGAAGGACCGGGGTCTGGTGGAAAGGCCGCTGGTCAGCCGCTATAAGGGCGTGCTGAACCTCCAGTATGCGACCCGGATGAATATCTGGACCTTCGATTTTACGGCCCAGATCAACGGTCCTGCCCGTCTGCCGGACTTTGCCGTTAGGCCGGGGGAGAGCGGCATGAGCCCTGTGTACCCGGTGCTCTTCGCTCAGATTACCCGCAAGTTCAAGGGGGTGGACCTATATGTCGGAGTCGAGAATATCACCAACTACCGCCAGAAGCATCCTGTAATCAGTGCGGAGGATCCCTGGTCCCCTGATTTCAACGCTTCGGTGATATGGGGACCCCTGACCGGGGTAACTGCTTATGCTGGAGTGAGATTTACCCTTTGGAAATAGATTTTGCCAAATTTATAAATTTTAAAAAATATGAAAACGTTTAAATTTTTTATGAAAACGGCCGTTGCCGTATTGATGTTGTCATTTTTTGCCGTAACTTCGTACGCCCAGAAAAAGAAGGCTCCGCTGCAGGAAGTCGTCTTCTCTGTCAACCTTCACTGTGAGAACTGTGTTAAGAAAGTTCAGGAGAACATCCCTTTTGAGAAGGGTGTCAAGGACCTGAAGATATCCCTTGACGACAAAACCGTGTGGGTGAAGTATGACCCGGGAAAGACTACCAGGGAGAAACTGGCGGCCGCCATCGAGAAACTCGGCTACGAGGTCCTGGGTGAGGTTAAGCAGGAATAACACACTCATTATAGATTATGTACAAAATACTTAGGAAGAAATTTCTGACGCCGGCGATCTGTCTCATGGACGTCCTGGCGCCCCGGGTGGCTCAGTCAGCCCAGCCGGGCCAGTTTCTGATAGTCAGGGCAGGGGAGAAGAATGAGCGCATCCCCCTGACTATCTGTGATTACAACCGCGAGGAAGGCAGCGTGACCATCGTCACCCAGCTCGTAGGAGCCTCAACCCGCATCATCTGCAGCTATGAGGCCGGAGAGTCCTTCGCGGATGTGGTCGGGCCGCTCGGTCAGCCTTCCGAGTTTATACATCTGAGCCCTGAGGAGCTCTCGCGCAGCCGTTATCTCTTCATAGCGGGAGGCTTGGGAACTGCCCCCGTATATCCCCAGGTGAAGTACCTGCATCAGGCCGGGGCAAAGGTGGACGTGATAATCGGTGCCCGCAACAAGGACCTGGTAATCCTCGAAGAGGAGATGCGGGCCGTCTGCGACCACCTTTATATATGCACTGACGACGGCTCGTACGGCGAGAAGGGCTTGGTGACCGACATCATGGGCCGTCTGCTGGACTCCGGCGAGAAATACGACCAGGCGGTGGCCATCGGCCCCATGGTCATGATGAAGTTCGTCACCCTCAAGGGCCGTCAGTACGGCATCCCTCTTATCGTCAGCCTCAATACCCTGATGGTGGACGGTACCGGCATGTGCGGTGCCTGCCGCGTGACCATCGCCGGCAAGACCCGTTTCGCCTGTGTGGACGGACCGGAGTTCAATGCCTACGACGTGGACTTCGAGGAGGCCATGCGCCGTCAGGGCATGTACCGCGACATAGAGAAGGAGAAGGACCACCAGTGTCATATAGGACTGCATCAATAACAACATCAGGAGATATAACAATGGCTAACAAGATACCCAGAGTCCCTGTACGCGAGCAGGATCCCGCAGTCAGGGCCCGTAATTTCGAGGAAGTATGCTACGGATACAACGAGCAGGAGGCCGTCCTCGAGGCCTCGCGCTGTCTCAACTGCAAGAAGCCCCGCTGTGTGGAGGCCTGCCCGGTTTCCATCCAGATACCCGCATTTATATCAAAGGTAGCGGCCGGAGATATCAGGGAGGCTGCCCGCATCATCTCTCAGGACAGTTCCCTGCCCGCAGTCTGCGGCCGTGTCTGCCCCCAGGAGACCCAGTGCGAGGGCTCCTGCATCCTCGGAGTCAAGGGCGAGCCGGTGGCCATCGGCAAGCTCGAGCGTTTCGTGGCCGACTGGAGCCGTCAGAACGGAGTCCGCTTCGCTGACAAGGCTCCCGCCAACGGCATCAAGGTCGCAGTGGTAGGCGGCGGGCCTGCCGGTCTGGCCTGTGCCTCTGACCTGGCCCGCTGGGGTTATGACGTCACCGTCTTCGAGGTGCTGCACAAGGCCGGAGGCGTGCTGCAGTACGGCATCCCCGAGTTCCGTCTGCCCAAGCAGGAGGTAGTGGAGTACGAGGTGGAGAATGTGCGCCGCCTCGGAGTGAAAATAGAGACCGACGTGGTGGTGGGAAGGACCGTCACGGTGGATGACCTCTTCGAAAAGGAGGGCTTCAAGGCAGTCTTCATAGGCTCGGGAGCCGGTCTGCCCAAGTTCATGGGTATCCCCGGAGAGAATCTCAACGGAGTGTTCTCCGCCAACGAGTTCCTCACCCGCAACAACCTCATGCACGGTTACGACCCCACCTACGACACCCCCGTATTCTCCGGCCGCAGGTCGGTGATAGTCGGAGGCGGCAATGTGGCAATGGACGCCGCCCGTACCGCCCTGCGCCTTGGCTCTGAGGTGACTGTGGTCTACCGCCGCACCGAGAAGGAGCTGCCCGCCAGGGTGGAGGAGGTGCACCACGCCAAGGAGGAGGGCATAGAGTTCCGTCTCCTGACCAACCCCGTGGAGATCCTGGGCGACGAGAAAGGCTGGGTGCGCGGTATCCGCTGCATCCGCATGGAGCTCGGCGAGCCCGACGAGTCGGGACGCCGCTCTCCCGTGCCGGTGCCCGGCTCCGAGTTCGAGATTGAGACGGACACCGTCATCATGTCCCTCGGAACCTCCCCGAACCCGATGATAGCCCGCTCTACCCCCGGACTGGAGACCAACCGCCGGGGCTGCCTCATTGCCGATGAGGACGGAGCCACCACCCGCCCGATGGTGTTTGCGGGAGGCGATGCCGTAACGGGCGCTGCGACTGTGATTCTGGCGATGGGCGCCGGCCGCCGGGCTGCCGCCGCCATCCATAAGGCATTGCAGTCTGAGAAATAATTCCTACCTTTGCCCGGATTAATGTATTAAAACTGATGAACGACAAATTGAAAATCGTGGTCCTGGCCAAGCAGGTGCCGGACACCAGAAATGTAGGAAAAGATGCGATGAAGGAGGACGGAACGGTCAACCGCGCCGCATTACCTGCTATTTTCAATCCTGAAGACATGAATGCCCTCGAGCAGGCGCTCAGGATCAAGGACCGTCTGAAGGACGTGGAAATCCATCTGTTGACTATGGGCCCCGGCAGGGCCGCCGACATCATCCGCGAGGGTCTCTTCAGAGGCGCTGACGGAGGAGTCCTCCTGACCGACAGGAAGTTCGCAGGAGCCGATACTCTTGCCACATCCTACGCGCTGGCCCAGGCAGTCCGCAAGATCGCTCCCGACATGATCATCGCAGGCCGTCAGGCCATCGACGGTGATACCGCCCAGGTGGGCCCTCAAGTAGCCGAGAAGCTGGGCTGGCCTCAGATTACCTACGCAGAAGAAGTACTGTACATCGACGATAACAGAGTGACCGTACGCCGCAGGCTGGAGCGGGGCATCGAAGTGGTGTCCTCCCCTCTGCCCGTGCTGATCACCGTGACCGGCACCGCAGCCGCATGCAGGCCCCGCAACGCCAAGCAGCTCCTCCGCTACAAAGGAGCCCGCACCGTTTCCGAGGACCAGGCTTCCGGTTCCGAGTACGCCGCATCAGGTAAGTGCTCCGAGCATTTCCAGATACCCGAGTGGGGCTTCGCCGAGATAGGCGGGGATGAGAAGAGCTACGGCTCCTCCGGCTCGCCCACCAAGGTGAAGAAGATCGAGAACATCATCCTCCAGGCCAAGGAGTCCAGGACCCTCTCGGACTCGGACGCCGACATCGAGGGTCTCGTAAAGGAGCTGATATCCAGTCATACAATCGGTTAATCTGTTAAAACGTTAGACGACATGAACAACATTATAGTATATTGCGAGACCGACGGAGGACGCCTCTGTGACGTGAGTCTCGAACTGATGACCAAGGCCCGTGACCTGGCCGCCTTGCTCTCCTGCGATGTGGAGGCCCTGCTGATAGGACATGATGTCAGAGGCCTGGCCGATGAGCTTTATTCCTATGGAGCCGCAGTGGTGCACTTGGCAGACGACAAGCGGCTGGAGTTCTTCCGCACACTGCCCTACGCATCGATTACCATTGACCTTTTCCGCAAGGAACAGCCCCAGATAGCCCTCTTCGGAGCCACCTCCGTGGGCAGGGACCTCGCTCCCAGAGTCTCCAGCGCCCTGCACAGCGGCCTTACCGCCGACTGCACCTCCCTGGAGATAGGCGACCACCAGGACAAGGAGAAGCAGTACCACAACCTCCTGTATCAGATCCGCCCCGCATTCGGAGGCAACATCATCGCCACCATCGTCAATCCCGAGCACAGACCCCAGATGGCCACTGTCCGTGAGGGTGTGATGAAGAAGGCTCCCCTGGCCGCACCCGTGGCAGGACGCATCTCGGAGATAGATGTCAACTCTATCCTGAAGGACAGCGACCTGACCGTGGAGATTGTGGCCCGTGAGATAGAGGAAAAGAAGATAGATATCAAAGGAGCACAGATTATTGTCGCCGGAGGATTCGGAGTCGGCAGCAAGGAGAATTTCGACCTGATATTCGAGCTGGCAAAGACTCTCGGAGGAGAGGTGGGTGCTTCCCGCGCCGCAGTGGACGCCGGCTTTGCGGACCATGCCCGCCAGATCGGACAGACAGGCGTGACGGTACGTCCCAAGCTCTTCATTTCCTGCGGTATCTCCGGCCAGATCCAGCATACTGCCGGTATGGACCAGTCCTCGATGATCATCTCGATCAACAGCGACCCAGAGGCCCCCATCCACAAGATAGCCGACTATGCTATCGTGGGAGATCTCAATGTGGTGATACCCAAGCTCATCAAGTTCTACAAACAAAACAGCAAGTAAGGAGAAGAAGTCATGGCAAATTTTTATACAGACAACAGTGATTTGAAGTTTCAGCTCTCGCATCCCCTGATGCAGAAGATAGTGGAGCTGAAGGAACAGGATTTCAAGGACAGCGGAGTCTATGACTACGCTCCCTGCAATGTCGAGGATGCCATCGACTCCTACGACAAGGTGATGGAGGTCATGGGCGAGATCTGCGCCGACACCATCGCCGCCAACGCAGAGCAGGTGGACCACGACGGCCCCGTATGCGAGAACGGCCGCGTGACCTACGCCGCCGGTACGGCCGAGAACCAGAGGGTGCTCACCCAGGCCGGCATGTACGGTATGTCCCTGCCCCGTCAGTACGGCGGACTGAATTTCTCCCTCGTGCCCTACGTGATGGCTGAGGAACTGGTTTCCAGGGCCGATGCCGGATTTGCCAATATCTGGGGCCTTCAGGACTGCGCCGAGACCATCCACGAGTTCGCCTCGGAGGAGATCAAGGCCGAGTTCCTGCCCCGCATTCCTCAGGGTGATACCTGCTCCATGGACCTGACCGAGCCCGATGCCGGCTCCGACCTCCAGGCCGCCATGCTCAAGGCCGAGTGGTGCGAGGAGAAGGGCATGTGGATGCTCAACGGTGTCAAGAGGTTCATCACCAACGGTGATGCCCAGATCAAGCTCGTCCTGGCCCGTTCCGAGGAAGGCACCCGCGACGGCCGCGGCCTGTCCTACTTCGTACACGACCAGAAATGGGGTGGCGTGACTGTCCGCAGGATTGAGAACAAGCTCGGTATCAAGGGCTCTCCTACCTGCGAGCTGGTATTCAAGAACGCTCCCGCCAAGCTCATCGGCGAGCGCCGCATGGGCCTCATCAAGTACGTGATGTCCCTGATGAACGGTGCCCGGCTCGGAGTCGGTGCCCAGTCCGTGGGTATCTCCGAGGCCGCTTACCGCGAGGCCTACAAGTATGCCTGCGAGCGCCGTCAGTTCGGCAAGGCCATCATTGAGTTCCCCGCAGTGTCCGAGATGCTTGCAGTGATGAAGGCTAAGCTTCAGGCTTCCCGCGCCATCCTGTATGAGACCACCCGTTTCGTAGATATGTACAAGGTCTACGGCTTTGTTACCGAGACCCGCACTCTGAATCCGAAAGAGCGTCAGGAGATGAAGAAGTATCAGCGTTATGCCGATATGTTCACTCCCGTGCTCAAGATGATGTCCAGCGAGTACTGCAACCAGAACGCCTACGACGCCATACAGGTACACGGCGGCTCCGGCTACATGAAGGAGTATCCCGTTGAGCGCATCTACCGCGACGCCAGGATTACCACTATATATGAAGGTACGTCCCAGCTCCAGACAGTGGCCGCCATCCGCTACGTGACCACCGGCGCCTACCTCGCCAGGATACGCGAGTACGAGGCCGAGGAGGTCGCTCCCGAGTATGCGACTCTGAAGAAGACCCTCGTCGAGATGGCCGCACAGTACGAGCAGGCCTGCGCCCTCGTACACGGACATGACAACACCTACATCGACTTCCACGCCCGCCGTCTGGTCGAGATGGCCGGTCACATCATCATGGGCTGGCTCCTCGTGCTGGATGCCCAGAGGTGCGCTGACTTCGCCAAGTCAGCAAGGGTGTTCGTCGGCAAGGCCAAGTCCTGGAACCAGGAGCGCTACGACTACATCGCGGGCTTCTCCGAGGAGCAGTTGGCAGACTTCATTAACTAAAACCCGCTATATGAAAAAATACCTTTCAATAGTAGCGCTTTCCCTCATTTGCGGAGCTTCGGCCTCCGCGGATGAGGGAATGTGGCTTCCGTCCCTCATCTCCCAGAGGATAGGGGACATGCAGGCCAAGGGATTTACCCTCACGGCCGAGGACATCTACAGCATCAACCAGGCTTCTCTCAAGGATGCCGTGGTTCTCTTCGGAGGCGGCTGCACCGGTGAGCTCATTTCTCCGGAAGGCCTTCTGCTGACCAACCATCACTGCGGTTACGGTCAGATTCAGAGACACAGCTCGGTAGAGCACGACTACCTCCGTGACGGCTTCTGGGCCATGACCCGCGCCGAGGAGCTGCCCAACCCCGGTCTTTCGGTGAGCTTCCTCGAGTACATGGAGGACGTTACTGAGCAGGTGCTCGAGGGCTATGAGGAAAGCATGACCGAGCAGGAGCGCGAGGCCCTGGTGGATAAGAACTCCGCTAAGCTCGTGGAGGAGGCGACAGCCGCAGGCAACGGTCTCCGCGCCTCGGTGGAGCCTCTGTTCTACGGCAATAAGTACTACATGTTCGTCTACCGCCGCTATACCGACGTACGTCTGGTGGGAGCTCCCCCCTCGTCTATCGGAAAGTTCGGCGGTGACACCGACAACTGGATGTGGCCCCGCCATACCGGAGACTTCTCCATCTTCCGCATCTACGCCGACAAGGACAACAACCCCGCTCCCTATTCCGAGGACAATGTGCCCTACAGACCCAAGAAGTATTTCCACATAGCCGCCGGCGGAGTGGACGAGGGTGAGTTCACATTTGTCTACGGCTTCCCCGGCAGCACCCGGGAGTACATCATGTCCGAGGGTGTCAGATATATATCGGACGTAGCCAATCCGTTCAAGATAGCCCTCCGTACCATGCGTCTGGATATTCAGAAGAAATACATGAATGCGGACCAGGCCGTGAGGATTCAGTACTCATCCAAGAATGCCGGTGTCTCCAACTCATGGAAGAAGTGGCAGGGTGAGATGAAGGGCATCGTGCGTCTGGGCACCGTGGCCAAGAAGCAGGCCTTCGAGGCCCGTTTCATGGAATGGGCAAAGGGTACAGAGTATGAGGGGATAATCCCTGCTCTCGATTCGCTCTACGGAGTGCTTGAGCCTTATAACTACGCCCTGGACTATTACAATGAGTCCGCCCGTACCATCGAGCTGGCCCAGTTCGCGGCCCGTGCCGTCCGTGTGGCTGAAAGCGGTTCGGACTCAGCGCTCAGGGCTGTCGCAGCCTCCTTCTATAAAGATTACTACCTGCCCATAGACAAGGAATCCTTCGTGGCCGTCATGAATGCCTATAAGGACAATGTGCCTGTGGACTTCCGTCCTCCTTACCTCGACAGTGCCCTGGCAGTATACGGCGGCTCGGTCGAGAAATGGGCTGACCATATTTTCTCTACCTCTGTCTTTGCCGACCGCGCTGCACTCGAGGCCATGGACTGCGCTGCTGTAGCAGCCCTGCAGGACGATCCTGCAGTAGAGTTCAGCCGGGAGTTCACGGAGTGGACCGGAGCCAACCTGCGTCCTGTCGTGAGCCGCGTCAACTCCGAGATAACCCTACTCAACCGCGACTACATGCGCGGTCAGATGGAGTTCCAGCCTGAGAAGACTTTCTATCCCGACGCTAACCTCACTCTCCGTGTCGCCTACGGCCACATCAAGGGCTACGCCCCCTCCGACGGAGTGTACTACCTGCCGTTCTCGACCATCGAGGGCATCATGGAGAAGGACAATCCCGAGATATTCGACTACAACATCCCCCAGAAGTTCCGCGACATCGTAGCCTCCGGTGACTACGGCCGCTGGGGCCATGACGGCAAGGTTCCCGTCTGCTTCATCGCCACCAACCACACCTCCGGCGGCAACTCCGGCAGCCCCGTCATCGATTCCAAGGGCCGCCTTATCGGCATCAACTTCGACCGCGTGTGGGAAGGCACCATGAGCGACATCGAGTTCGACCCCGACTTCTGCCGCAACATCTCCCTCGACATCCGCTACGTCCTCTTCATCATCGACATGATCGGTGATGCGGACCATCTCATCGACGAGATGACCATCGAGCTGGAGTAACAGCGGTTGATTGTAATTGAAGAAAATGACCGGGCAGGGAGTTATTCCTGTCCGGTTTTTTTATTGAGGAAATTTCATATATTTGAGGAAATTTCAAAAGTATACTATGAGAAAACTCGTCGTTCTTAACAGAGTGCAGTGCATTCTTGCGGCATTGTTCTTATTGTCATTTGCTTTCTCCTGTTCTTCCGGCAGAGGAGGGGAGGCCATGGATATAGAGGTAGTTCCTACGGCCGGAGTGCTGCATTTCAGTGATCTGTATGAAGGCTGTGGGGCCGTGGTCCCTCAGGGACCGATGCTAAGAGGCATAGTGGATGTGGAAATAGTGGACAGTACGATCATCGTGCTCGGCGGTACGGATTCAGGTATGGTCAGTCTTTACACTATGGATGGAGAGTATCTGTATTCCTTTCTTCAGGCTGGACGCGGGCCTGAGGAGATGACTGATGTCAGGACTATGGCTTACAACAGGTTCACGGGCCTGCTGGATGTCCTGGGGTATTTTGGGGCGGTATACAGTTTCGACTTGTCCTCGGGCAGGCTGGTCAAGTCGTTTACTCTGAATGACTGTGAGATAATGTACGCCGCCGACTTGCTTCCCGTGGATGCTGACCGCTATCTGTTCTATAAGGAGATGTCCTATGTGGACGGGCCTGAGTATGAAGTTTACCTGTTCAACTCCTCAACGGAAGAGGTTGAGGGGCGATGGTTGCCTCTTGACAAGGATTTCGCGGAAGCTGCTTCTTTTGGTCAGAGCAACAATCTGTACGAGTACGATGGGCATTTTTATTTCTATTCCGCCTTTCTGGACGGAGTGTACGAGTACGCCTCCGATACCATGACTGCCGTCTTGCGGTTTGCAGACAACGATTATAATTTTACGCAGAGAATGAAAGATGCGTCTTATCCCGATCTGTTCGCTTTCGGGGATGCCTGTGCTGCCAGCGGGCGCATCTGGGGGCATGTAAGTATGTATCGGATAGGGGGCAGGACGCTTTCGCAGTACCGTCACGGCAAGGAGGATTTTTATTGGCTGGTTATGGACCTGGAGCAGGGTACCGGTATTTCGTACGATATGCTGGAGGATGATATGCTGTGGGGTGTGACTTCCGGCGTGGTGGACAGTCCGTATATGCTTCTGGCGTCAGATGAGAGATTCGCTGTGTATACTGCTGCTCCTTACGATATTCTGGATTTGGCGGAAGAGTGTCCGACAGATGATCCAGAGATCATGGCTGCCAGAGCCAGGCTGGCGCAGCTGCCATATGAGAGCAATGACCTGATACTGCTGATGTCAGTCAGGCAGTGAAATTTTTTAGAAAAAAGTTTGCGCAATCCGAATTTTTACTATCTTTGCGGTCCGATTCGGGATGTGGCGCAGTTGGTTAGCGCACCACGTTAGGGACGTGGGGGTCGGACGTTCGAGTCGTCTCATCCCGACAGAGAGGTTCTCCGAAGCGGAGAGCCTCTTTTTGTAAAGACATAGAGATTCTCGGGAAGTGGCGCAGTTGGCTAGCGCGCTGCGTTCGGGACGCAGAGGTCGGGTGTTCGAGTCACCTCTTCCCGACAAAAAAGGCTCCATGAAGGTGGCTTTTTT
>ERZ780012.20-NODE-20-length-99908-cov-8.78582_pt1 | contig 99908 bp, 77 predicted proteins | sample MGYA00511869_ERZ780012 | MGnify/ENA primary metagenome ERZ780012 (study PRJEB29588, sample SAMEA2161608) | human gut metagenome | biome: human gut; feature: human-associated habitat; material: faeces | place: Denmark | collected 2008/2010 ... | reverse complement strand
ACAACGAGAGGTGGATGGAGACCATGCTGCACGAGTTCGGCCATGCGGCCTACAGTGTGGGGCATGATTCCAATCCGGATCTGCCCTTCCTGCTGAGGGAGGCCGCCGGTATTTTCACTACCGAGGGGGTGGTATGTTCCGACTCCGATGAACTGGAAGGCCGCTTCCCGTCAGGGGATGCCAACCTGTGCACATCATGCCTGTACTACGATGCGCTCAATTCTGCGGTATATCTGGGCCGGGAACTGGGACTGCCTTCCGGTCGCATTGAACTCTATGCCAGGCAGGCAAGGAAGCTGCGTAAGGATATCGGAAGGTATTTCGGCGCTGATGTGGAAGGTTTCAGGACTTACCGTTACTACGACGGCAATGATGTGCTGAGGGCCTGGATATGTATTCCGCTGACTGTCGGAATCTATGACAGGGCTGAAGGTACGGCGGACGCGCTGTTCTCGCCGAGGCTGTGGACAGAGAACGGCTTGCTTACGGAAGCCGGGGACAAGACTTACTGGGACCGTTCGACACTGTATGCCCTGAGAGGTGTATTCGCCTGCGGAGAGACTGACAGGGCTCTGGAATACCTCAGGGATTATTCACGTAAGAGACTGCTCGGGGATCATGTCCCGTATCCGATAGAGGCATGGCCTGAAGGCAACCAGAGGCATCTCTCTGCCGAGAGCGGGCTTTACTGCCGTATTTTTACAGAAGGTCTGTTCGGCATACGGCCGACAGGGTTCCGCTCGTTTGAACTCACCCCTAGGCTTCCTGCCGGGTGGGACAGGATGGCACTGCGGCATGTGAGGGCGTTCGGCTCGGATTTCGATGTGGTAGTGGAACGGGACGTTGAGGCAGGTCAGGAGCAGTTGCGTGCTACGGTCCTGTCAGGAGGGAAGGTTGTCGGATCCTTTGCCTTCAGGGGCGGGGATACTATACCATTTTCAGTCCTATAACCGAAATAATCAGTGTACAGATAAAGAAGATGCGGGCAAACGTGGCGGGCTCGTGCAGGAATATTATGCCCATGATGACGGTCCCTACCGCTCCGATGCCTGTCCACACCGGGTAGGCGGTACCTATGGGGATGGTCTGGACGGCCTTGGCCAGAAGGATCATGCTGACAGCCAGGAACAGGATGAAGCCTGCTCCCCAGAGCCAGTGCTCCGGCCCCGAGACTTCTTTCATCTTGCCCAGGCAGAATGCGAAGCCGGTCTCGCAAAGTCCGGCTATTATCAGGATAACCCAGCTCATTTTTTTCACTTCAGGATATTTGATGATGGTTGATTGTTCCGTTTACGGATGCAAATATACTGTTTCCGTTCCATTTGCCGCCATCATGAGAGTATCTGCATGATGACCGGGATGCTGATGATGGACAGCAGGGTGGAAATCAGGATGCCCTGGACCATGACAGTCTCGTCCTTGCCGTACTGCAGGCAGAACATGGCCCCGTAGGTACCCACAGGCATGGCTGCGAGGACCGTGTTGATGTTGAGGATGTCTCCGCTGAAGCCGATCATCTTGGTGATCAGGTAGATTACCAGAGGCAGGACGAGTAGGCGCAGGGCTGAAACCAGCCAGACGAGCTTGCCTGTAAATATCTGCTTGAGGTTCATCTGCGCCATGGACGTACCGATAATCAGCAGGGCTGCGGGGACTGTGATATTGCCGAGCAAGGTGAGGGGAGTCACTATGAGGTCAGGAATGCCCTTGATGTCCAGAACCACTATGAGTACGGAAAGGTAGCAGGCCACCATGGCTGGAGACACGAGTATCTTCCAGTCCAGATTGAGCCCACCTTCACCGCCCTGTATCATCTTGCGCCCCAGGGAGAATGCCAAAAGTGTGAACGGGATGTTGAGCAGGCTGGCATAGAATATGGCGTAGCGTCCGAAGATGGATGCCACGATAGGGTAGCCGATGAAGCCTACATTGCCGAAGGTCAGCATGAATCCGTATATTCCCTGCATGTCCTTGTCCTTGGACAGCAGATGCGAGAGCAGCATGGCGGCAGCCACGAACAGGATGTAGGTGATGACTCCTATGCCCAGGACCGGCAGGATGAGCTTCTTGTCGGGTGAGATGTCTCCCATGACGGATGACAGGATCAGGCACGGACTGCTGATGTTGATAACGAAGACCGAAAGCTGCTGGGAGAAACGCCCGTCTGTCATTTTCATCTTGGCAGCCGCGAAACCCACCAGAATCAGGATGAAAAGGGCTGCCATCTGTGATATGATGTCCAACATGATGGTATTGTTTAAAATTCCGGGGCGCAAAGATACACCGAAGTTGGGAAAATGTTGCCGTAAATGCGAAAAATGCAAGGCTGCGTAGGCCGGCGGTCCTGCAGCGGCCGGGAGGTCTGCCTTGGCAGCCCTTCCGGCATGGCAGGTACCGTGTTCTGCCGTGCGCCGTGTTCTTCCGTGCACCGTGTTCTTCCGAGCACCGTGTTCTTCCGAGCGCCGTGTTGTGCCGTGCTCCATGTCCTTCCGTGCTCCATGTTCTGCCGTGTCGCCACACCGCCCACAAAATGGGGAGATGTGGGCGTTGTGGAGAGTACGTTTCAGCCGGAGCACTGCGAGAGGTGTCTGTAGGCGGCATTGCCTTCCAGGCGTGTTGCCACACCGCCCATAAAAGTGGGAGAAGTGGGCGTTGTGGAACGGGTGTTTTTGCCGGAGCGCTGCGATAGGTGTCTGTAGGCGGCATTGGCTTCCCGTCATGTTGCCACACCGCCCACAAAAGGCTGAGAAGTGGGCGTTGTGGAGTGGTGGTTTCTGCCGGAGTGCTGCTAGAGGTGTCTGCAGGCGGCATTGGCTTCCCGCCGTGTTGCCACACCGCCCACAAAAGGGGGAGAAGTGGGCGTTGTGGCAAGGGCGTTGTGGATTGTGGATTATTCCCAGCCGCCAAAGCATCTTGCGAATTGCTCGGAAGTTATGTTGGACTCGGAATGCCGCATACGGATTTTCGTGCTGATCGCCATTTTGTCTTCATGCGACAGATGGACGTAACTGCTTTTCCGGAGACGTTGTGCTTCGCTGTCTATTTCCGCGCACAGTTCCATATCGGAAATCTGCTCTTCCTTGTACCAGCGGGAACTTTTCTTTTCGAAGGCCTCTATCTGCTTCTGTTCCATCCACGGTTCTATGTTCCGTATAGTTACAGGGGGTTCCTCTTTGTCCGCTTCCATCTGGGACCTGGCCCATTCCTGGTAGTCCCGTCTGTGCAGGTTGTACTGGAATGCATTGTATGTGCCGAAATAGTTCTCCACCATACTGATCTCTACGAACGATGACGGGTCTACTTCTCCGGTGTCGAGAAATGCAACATTTCCTTTCAGATATTCCCGTTTCCTGTACAGGCGTCCGGAATCGGATTGTATCCGCCTTGGGAAACTTTCAGAGTCCTCGTATCCGCATTCCTGGACAGCCCTTTCCATCGAACTCCTGAAATACAGGCCGACAGTACTGTATGGATAGCTGAACGGGTTCACGGCAACATTGTGGTGTACAGGATTTCTGAGCACATAACTTATTGCTGCCGTGATGTGCTCGATGTGTTTCAGCTCCCTGCAGAAAAAGTATTTATCGCCAAGTGTCCCTTTTCTGGAATATTTACAGTTGAAACTGGATGTGTATGAATGCCTCAGCCTTCTGCAAAACGATGACGGAGAGTCTGTCAGCAGTATCAGATGAACGTGCGTTGACATAACCGCGTATGCAAGTATCTGCGATGAAGTGGAAACTGATGTCTGAGCAATGCGGCAGATCAACCTTCCGTAATCGTTCCTGTTTCTGCAAATTACCTCTGAATGAGAAGTATAGCACAAATGATAAAGTCCCTTCATATTCTTCCCTCCGGCTATTTAGTGATGATTATACAGCAAAGATAGGAAAATCTGGAGAAAAACTGCTGCGGGAAGTCTTTTCCTGACGAAAAATTTCTGCCGGATATTCTGTCGTGCACTTCCATGTTTCGCCGTGTTGCCGTCGCGGTGCTGCCATGGTGTTGCCGTCGCGGTGCTGCCGCTGTGTTGCCACACCGCCCACAGAAGGGGGAGATGTGGGCGTTGTGGAGAGTGCGATTCTGCCTGAGTGCTGCTAGAGGTGTCTGTAGGCGGTATTACTTTCCGGTCGTGTTGCCACACCGCCCACAAAATGGGGAGAAGTGGGCGTTGTGGAGTGGTGGTTTCTGCCGGAGAGCTGCAAGAGGTGTCTGCAGGCGGCATTGCCTTCCAGGCGTGTTGCCACACCGCCCACAAAATGGGGAGATGTGGGCGGTGTGGAAAGGGCGTTTCTGCCGAAGTACTTTCAGAGGCATCTCTAGGCGGCATTGCCCTTCCGCCATGTTGCCACAACGCCCACAAAAGAGGGAGATGTGGGCGTTGTGGAGAGTGCGATTCTGCCTGAGCGCTGCGAGAGGTGTCTGTAGGCGGCATTGCCCTGCTGCTGTGTTGCCACACCGCCCACAAAAGGCTGAGAAGTGGGCGTTGTGGAGTGGCGGTTTATGTCGGAGAGCTGCTAGAGATGTCTGTAGGCGGCATTGCCCTGCTGCCGTGTTGCCACACCGCCCACAAAAGGGGGAGATGTGGGTGTTGTGGAAAGTATTTAAAAAAGAAGGGACCATGCCATCATTTTGACATGATCCCTTCATCTACATGATCCCTTCTACTGGGAAGGTGGCATACCTATTCTTCCAATGAATCGAACGCAAATCCGTAGAATTCGAAAATACAGCAATTGTCTAGAAGCTGTGACGGGAATGTGTTATTATTATTTTTGTCTAGAATGTGGTTGACAAATGTTTTAGCCTTTTCAGAGAGGGCATTAACACTGGAGCCAGTCAAATTCTCAGGAGCAATCTCGGTATCCGCCCAGACTTTGACGGCACCTCTGTTCTCTTTTTCCCCAAGTCCCCATGACTCAAATGTATTACCTGTAATGGAATATTCCCCAATTGTAGTTGTAGCGGAACCGTCACCGTTTCCCTGAATGGCAAATCCATGGCTACTAACATTCTGTATAGTATTGTCTTCAACTGTCAGCTTGTATTCGGTTACATTTGGAACAATATAAATTCCATACTTCAGGGGATCTTTACTCAAGGTACCATCTATCGTGTTTCTGGTCAAGGTTATGTCTGGAGTATAAGGCTGGTTGTCCGTTAAGCCCAATGTCTTGACTGTCAACTGGGCGGCAGTATTGTTCTGCGCGACAACTTTTCCACATATATCTAACCGAAGTTCTCCATTTACAGTAAATCCTTCAAATAATATAGAAGCTGGAATGCTTCTAGCTCTGTTTGAATGTGTGCCAAACATTACATTCCCATTGATTGTAACTTTATTGTTTTGGGCAATCATAGATACATTTGTAATATTGTCAGAATGGTTGTTAATATACACTTGTATTCCGTTATAATTACCTTCTGCCACAATGTATGTGCTGTTAGATTCAGGGGTAAATAAAATCACGCCATTGGCATCGATCTTGTCGCTCCCTTGCGATATCAGGTAGGACTTGGATATGGAGTTTTCTCCACTTTCAGTATTACTGCCGTCAAGGGTACTGTTATCAAGTTTGCGGCCGAGGATAATACCGGCATTGGCAGTTTTATCACCGTACCATCTGTTGACCTGATCGACAGTGATTGTTATATTTGATGCATTGTTGCCCGTTAAAGCGCTGGCGTTGGCTGCTCCTGCGATACCGCCGAGGTCGCGATAGCCTTTTATGGTTACATTATCAGCGGTGTTGCCTGTTACCTCACCGCCGTTGTCCGAAGCCGACATGCCGACGATTCCGCCTGCCTTGTCTCCGTTGTCGTTATTATCGGTCAGTTTATCGGGTATTAGAGTGATTTCGATATTGCTCACACTGCAATCTTTAACCGAGCCGTAGATGTATCCCACGATTCCGCCGGTCCATCTGTTTCCCGCTATATTTGCGTTTCTTACAGTCACATTCTCGATGAGGCCTGTGTTGTAGATGGAGCCTGCAACGACTCCTATTCCACCGTTTCCGTCAGATGTATGTGAGATGTCGGCTCCGTCAATTACCAGATTCCTGACAGTGCCGTTCAGTCTTCCGAAGAGACCGACGATGGTGGAGTTGTCCAGTCCGGATATCTTCAGATTGCGGATGGTGTGCCCCTGTCCGTCAAAGGTACCCTTGAATGCATCTGTGGAGGTCCCTGCTGGAGTCCAATTCATGTTGTTGAGGTCGATGTCCGCACCGAGGGCAACGTTGGTGCCAGAGAATGTGTTGCCGCCGTTGACAGCAGTAGCGAAAGAACTGAGCTGTCCGGCAGTATTGAGCAGTAAGGTGTTGTTTTCCTCTGTGACATACTCTTTGTTATTAATATAGACGAAGAGGTCCTTGTTGGAAGCGGTAATGTTGTCGAGGCTTGTGGTAGTGAAGTTGCCGGTCACGTAAACCATGTTGCTTTCCTCCATGCCTACGGCTTCTTCTGTAAACTGGGCATTTCCTACTATGCCTGCGGCAAAGGTGTTGGCGCTAAGGGCAGGGGCGTAGTTGTAGTTGTCGGTGACAGTGCCGAGGTTGTAGACCGTACCGACTATACCGCCGGCGTCATTACCGCCCTTGACGGAACCATAGTTGGTATTTCCGCTGACCTCAATGACATTCTTTGCCGGATAATTGTCAGTAGTACCATTGTATCTTATCCAGCCTACGATGCCGCCTGTGCCGTATGCACTTGCATTGTTGGTGATGTCCCCTTTGTTGACGCAGCCGGTGATGCTTCCGGCGTTCTGCTGTTCGGCCACGATTCCGGCCACATCCGGACCATTGCCGGTGATGGCTGCTTCGTTGGTGCAGTTGATTACATTTGCAGCGGACAGACCTACGATGCCGCCGACTGCGCCGGCTGTACCACTCACTGTTCCGTAGTTATGGCAGTCTTCTATCGTCATCGTGCTGCCATTTTCCGTGTAGTAGGCCGCTCCGACGATACCTCCAATGTTGGCACCGGTGCCGGTGATGGCGGCATGGTTGGTACAAGTACTGATAGTACCGCTCTTGGTCATACGGCCGACGACAGCTCCGTTGCCCCTTATAGCCTTAATTGAGCCGCTTACCACTTCTATTCCGCTGACGGTACCGCCGCCTGTGAGCATTCCGACTGCTGCGGCAGCCATTTCACTTGACGGAACATTGATGTTGACATTCTCAAACTTGAGGTTCTTGACCGTACCTCCGTCGACTATTCCGAAGAGACCGATGGCCTGATCTGCATTTTCCGGATCCTCTTTTATTGACAGGTTGTAGATGGTATTGCCGTTTCCGTCAAATGTGCCTTTGAAGCTGTTTCCGGAAGGAGAGCTGCCGCTGCGAGCACCTGTTGCGATCGGAGTCCATTCCTCGCCGTTGAGGTCGAGACTGGAATGAAGAGTGACAGTATAGTCCTCATATGTGTTACCGGCATTTACGAGTCCTACGAATCCGGCAAGCTGGGCTGCCGAATTGACATCTACAGTTTGCGCATCATCATTGATTATGGGAAGGGCTGATGATGTTCCGTCCCACTTGTCGGCACTGATTACTTCTTCATCATTTCCAAACTTGTCTTCCACGATTACTTCCAGGTTGCCTTCGTTGGTGTAGAAGTTGCCGATGACGGTGGTGAGCTTGTTGGCGGATACGGGGATGTTGGTGAGTTCACGGTAGCCTATCTGTTCAGTTGCGTTATTGACGGTAACAGTCATTTTGTAGGCAGTTGATACGGGAGACTCGAAGAAGTAGGTCTGGCCGAGGAGGTATGCAAAATTACCCTCTTGAGCAAGGTCGCTGTGGCCGGTTACGACCGGACTGGGCTCCTTTACAGCGGTGAAAGTATATCCTGTTACGCTGAGATCCGGCTCATATGCTTCGCCTTTGCGTGCGTTAAAAGTTGTGGGTACCGTTGCATCGGTGAACGCAATGGTTGCATAAACGGGAATATTCGAATTCTGATTTTCTATATTCTGCGGATTGTCCGTGGCCAGCAGTCGGATCTTGCCGAAGGGGCGGGTGAGGGTGACATTTACGTTCTTACTGCTTTCACTCAGGTCTATCTGCTGATGGGCTGTGTAGGCATCCACCAAGTCTGTGGTGAGGACGGTAGGGGTTTCCTTCACGGCCTGAGTGTACTCAATGGACGAAAGATTGGCTGTGGAGTAGTAAAGGTCTGTTGGAGTTGATCCTTCAGCAGAAGGTTTTGCCACGAAATCCGCCCAGAATACGAAATCATATTCCTTTGCAAGGAGGCGGGGGTTGAATGTGACATTGGGATTTGAGAAGTCATCCAGGTATTTAATCTCTTCATATGCGACAGCATCTCCGTCATATACTTCGAGGATGAAGCGCAGTACGTAGTCACCTGTAACGTTGTTGATACCGCCCAGATGGGAGAATGCATCTCCGTCTGTCGGGCTATAAGTGGTGATTCCGCTGGGAATGCCGGCGGTGATAGAGAAGTCGACTTCGCCCGTCAGGGTGCCTGCATCGGGCTCGTCCATCTGGCATGAGGAGGCGAACAGCAGGCCGCCGAGTGCCAGGAAGGACAATAAGATCTTTTTCATGGTCATGACTGTATAAGTGTTTGGTTTGTAATATCAAAATTTTGGTAAAGTTACCGATACGATGGAGTAGGGGCTTTACGATTTGTAACCTAAAATTTACGATTAATGGGCTACAGGTCGGTTTTGCCCGCAAAAGATGACATAGCGTACACCAAATGGGGAAATGCGGGAGGTGTGGGTGCGCAAGGTCGGCAGGTCTTCTACTAAAAGGAAGCCGACCTCAAAAAACTTTTTGGGTCGGCCTCCAATGTTACTGTGTTATATTAGGACTAATCTTTAAAGTGCAAGTTAAAAATTGACTATAGGATAACTCCATGTAGTCTTGTAGCTATTCTCGCAGACTTTCGAAATTAAGTAGATTACACCGATTCTGGTGGTCGGAGAAGTACTCAGTGGAATATTAGTTACATTATATGCTCCATCGATAGTATAAGTGATATATCCACCATTGCAAGTAATCTTAACTTCATATTCCCTGGGCTCAATATTATTGATGTTTTCAAATGGCATCCAATCTTCACCAGGGATCCAATATTGCCATTCGCCATCACCAGTCTCATCACGTACGAATTGGATCCCAGCATATTCTACCACTCCGCCATCTTCTTCTTCTTCTACAGCAATATAAATGCACTTAGTTTGCTCCTGATCAACATCATCGGTAATTGTAAGCTTAGATACTACTTCCCAATTATATGCCATTGACATACCTGGTACTGTTGCTCCATGGCCTACCATCTTTTCTGCTGATGTTTCTTTATCGGTGGTCTCCAATTCTATAATATCATTTGAGATGGCAAAACTTTTCGGCTGATCATAGTCAGGAGCGCTTAAAAAGTTCGGATCATTTGTCCAGGTCTGGCTGATAGGAGAGTTATAGTCAACAAATACAGAACCGAAATTAGGAATGAAGCCTTCAATACCACTGCCTGGCATGGCTTTCCAGTAAATTCCACCAGTGGGGAATTGATTATCTTTTAAATCCAGAATCCCATATGAAACCTTTATGGCAGGATTGACACCTTCCCCATATTCTTCAAAACCTTCAAAGGTATTACCTTCAACTGTCACATAAAGTTCTGATTTTGCCATGTCTTTCTGAGTCCAGTTAGGGGTAGTGAATGCCACGTTATCATTCCCTTCGACAAAAGTATTACCCTTCACTGTGAAGTTTCCTTCCATAAGACCGTCGAAAGACACGGTTGCATAGTTGATTTCGCAGTTTTTGACCACTCCGTTGTCAGCATTCTGAGAGAAATACACCGCTGAACCGCAATCTTCGAGAGCATTTTCATTGGGGATGAATTTGCAGTCAGAGATGCTGAATCCGGTATTCCTGACTTCAATGATTTTGTTAGGCCCGCCGTAATAGCCGTTGTAATTTGCCTTGAAGGTAATGTTCTCGAATGAAACATTCTCAGCATTTACTGTTACAAGGTTCTGAAGACTGCCCATTCCTGAACTTGCATCATGACTTGTGGTTATTGTCACGTCTCCTTCTCCGATAATGGAAAGCGACTTGTCCACCTTAAAGTAATATCCATTAGGACCTGGGTCTCCCAGATCATATTCTCCAGCCGCGATGTACCATGTCTGGCCGTCGGTCTGATTTTTGATAGCGGCTTTGAGCTCGGCATCGGTGCTGATGTGGACCGTCAGGTTGACTATAACATTTTCCCTGAGCCCGCCATTGTATGTGTTGTCCTCGACTGTGATATCGGCATCGAACTGTCCGTGATCCTGTACCCGGCCTTGTGTTGCATCATCGTTGACATATTCAGGTGAGATGAAAATCGGGACATTGTTCCTTAAAGGATTCTCTATTGATGTAAGGCCGACATTGTTGAATGTATTTCCGGTTATTTCTATGGTTCCGGTAAAGAGATCTTCGGACCATGGTGTTTCGCCGACTTTCCAGGATGTGATTGTAACTCCGGCAGGACCATTTGTAAAGATGTTGTTCTTCACAATGATGGATGCGTCTTCGGAACCGCTCAGGTCCGAGATGTTGATATGCTGGAGGCCTTCGAATCCAGGATCCACCTCAAATACGTTGCCTATGACTTCGACATTTTTTACTGCCCAAAGACGTACCGGATAGTAGGAATTGTAATCGGTAGTGGTGTTGCCGATGTGGTTGTTGATGAGCCTTATCGTAGAGCGGCAGCTCTCCGTGGCATTGTGGTTGGTCGCAATGAAGAAGTTGTTCTCGGATGTGGTGGGTTCGAAAATGCAGTTCTGTACTGTAAGATCTCCTATTGCATTGTATTGGTAATTGGCAATTTTTGTTCCTTCTCCGGTAAATTTGATACCATCTATTACAATTTCCATATCAAGCACCTTTTCTGTGCTGAGACCGCTCGCCCCGAGAGTACCTGTAAAGATGGTCTCATCTTGCCTTGAACCGGTATTCGGATTTATTCCGGCATTTGCGCCTCTGAAGGTAAGCGATTTTCTTGCTACGAAGTTATAGTTGCCGGAATATATTCCGGGTTCGAGCTCTATGACAGCATACGGTTCGGCTGCATCTATGATAGCCTGAAGGTTGTCGTCTGGAGTTACGGGAATAGTCTCTGTGACGGGTTCTTCGTTTTCTACGTCAAAAGCATCCTCGACTACAACCTCGATGTTGCCTTCGTTGGTATAGAAGTTACCGATGATGGTGGTAAGCTTGTTCTCCTGCACTGGGATGGAGGAGAGGGAACGCTGGCCGATGACGTTGCCTTCATCGCTGGTTACGGTTACGTCCATGGCGTATGAAGGTATGGCGGATGACTCAAAGAAGTAGTGGAACCCGAGCAGGTATACATTGTCCTTTTCGGTTTTATTGACAACAGTATTTTCCTTAACAGCATCAAACGATACTGTACCGGCTTCCGTGGTACTGCCTTCGATAACAGTTCCGTCAAATGCATTGAAAGCGGTAGGGATAACGGCATTGCCAAAATCGATGGAGATTGTTTTCGGAACCTCAGTCTGTTTGTTGTTTTCGTTTAGTGCGTCAGTGGCGATAAGGCGGATCTTTCCGAAGGGCCTTTGCAGGGTGACGTTGAGAGACTGGTTACTCTGTGTCAGGTCAACTTCTTCTTTCTTGTAATAAGCGTCGGCTGCATCGGTAGCAAGAGACTGGGCGTTTACTGTTGTGCCGGCATAGGTTATGTTTGTCAGATCATCGACATTATAGAATGCCACCTCACCGTCATTCTTGACGAAATCAGCCCAGAATACGAAGTCGTAAACCTTCGCCAGCAGACGTACGTCAAAGGTTACGCCTTCAAAGGTTCCTTCAGGAGCGTTTTTGGTTTCATCGTAAGCCAGTTTACCCTCCTTGTCATACACTTCCAGTGTATAGCGAAGAGTGTATGCATCCGGATTAAGAAGCATTGCTCCGCCATTGTGAGATCCAGAACCGGCCGGTTCGGCATAGGTGGAGATTCCGCTGGGGATGCCGGCGGTGATTGAGAAGTCGACTTCACCCGTCAGGGTTCCTGAGTCAGGCTCGTCCATCTGGCATGATGAGGCGAACAGCAGGCCGCCGAGTGCCAGAATAGATAGTAAGTTTTTTTTCATAATTCTTATTTAATTTATTCTAAAAATCTTCTAATGGATTACTCTATAGCGATGATATTGGTAAATGCATTCCATTGTTCATTGGATTTATATTGATCTACCGATTGAGATGGAACGCGCAAGTAAGAACCATTGCTGGCTTTGATGTTACCTTCCATAACTGTCGGTGGGTTTTCCGATAGGCAAGTAACGTCTGATAATGTGCTGAAACTATTTGCATATATTGATTTTAAAGTAGCCGGCAAGGTAATTGATTCAATATTTGTCCAATAGAATGCACTTTTGCCTATTTCTTCCAGATTTTGAGGCAATACCAATTCTGTAATGGCAGTCTGATCAAATGCGCTATTTCCAATAGTTTTCAGTTCCGGGGAATTGAAGATTACTTTGGATAGGTTCCGGCAATAGTAAAAGGCTGATTCCTCCAAAGTTTTCAACCCGCTTCCAAGGTGGATTTCAGTTACCTTTGAACCATAGAATGCATAATATCTGATTGCTTCAACTCCATCCGGTATATTTATTTCGGACAGAGAAGAACAATTGTAGAAACACATTTTGGATATTTCAGTAATACCCTCAGGAAGATGTATTGATTGGAGGGAAGAGCAACCATAAAAACTGGCCCAACCAATAGATGTGACTGATTCTGGAATATTAATTTCTTTTAGGGCTTTAAGGCAGGAGAACGCTTTATCTCCAATAGTTGTAATTCCTTCAGGTAGAATAATTTTTTCAAGGACAGTGTTGGAATAGTATGTTGAATTGTCAGATGCACTGAGGGCTTTTGTTGGCAAAACAGTAACACCTTGAACCGCAGAAAGATCCAATTCCTTCATTACATGAACAGTAGACGTTGAAGATTTCATGTCAATAAATTTACGTCCTATTGCAGCAATGTCATTGTTGGTTAATGTTCCTATAACTCTCAATATCTCCGGTTCCTCCATGTTTTCAATCAATTCGGCAACATCATCTCCAGGTTCTACGACAAGAACTTCTTCCTCAGGATCAATTTGAGTCTCCGGCTGCTCGAAGGGGTCTTCGACGATGACTTCGAGGGTGCTGGAGTTGGAGTAGAAGTTGCCGATGACGGTTGTGAGCTTGTTCTTGACGATGGGGATCTGGGACAGGCTGCGGGTTCCGGTGGTGTTGCCTGCTTCATCCTTTACCGTGACATCCATTGCATAGCCGGTGTTGGCATCGGAGGCGAAGATGTAATTGGCGATCAGGAAGTAGGCTCCTTCATAGGTCGTTCCGTTGACGACAGCATCTTCCTGCATGGATGTAGAAGAGACTGTCTCAATTTTTCTTGTGTTTCCACTGGCCTTACCGGTAAGGGCGTTTAAAGTGTCCGGAACAGTGGTGCCGTTGGCATATGTGAGTTCCGTCGATGCCGGCAGTTCATCGTTCTGGAGGTCGCCGGAAAGCTGGTCTGTAGCTATCAGGCGCAGTTTGCCGAAAGGACGCTGGAGCTTGATTTCCGAGATGTTCTGATTCTGTGCTGACAGGTCCACTTCTACAACTTTGGTATACGCATCCATGGCATCGTCGGTGAAGACAGGAGCTTTTGCATAAGTGATTTTGCACAGGTTGAGGTTTCCGTCTGCGTCCACGGTTTTGTAGTAGTTGTCCTGCTCGCTGCCCTCTGGAACAAAATCAGCCCAGAACACGAAATTGTATTTTTTGGCGATGAGACGGGCTTCAAAGACTACCGACCGGGTGGTAAAGTTGTCGGAAACGTACTGAGTGGCACTGTATGCCAGTTTGCCGTCCATGTCGTAGGCCTGCATGATGTAACGCAGGTCATAGGCTTCAGGATCCAGGAGGACAGCCCCGCCGTTGTGGGATCCTGTGCCGGCAGGTGCATATGTGGAGATTCCTCCGGGGATTCCGGCAGTGATGGTGAAGTCGACTTCGCCCGTCAGTGTACCTGCATCGGGCTCGTCCATCTGGCAGGATGAGGCGAACAGCAGGCCGCCGAGTGCCAGAAAAGCTAATCTTAGGATTTTTTTCATGTCCTTAGTTATTGGTTAATATGATTTATTGTTCATTAGGTGTTACCTCTTTCCCGTTCACTACGATATTCTCGCTTCCATAGACCAGGTCTCCGCCGAACTTGCTGGCTTCATTGTAGGTAAGAGTGACTCCGAGGCCTTCTCCGTCATTGGCGTATGCGTAGAGTGCAGGGAATGCACTTCCATGGGCGCCAGCCAGAATAAGTTCTGTATTTTCAATAGAAACATTCGTGGGGTATTGATATGCTGATGTTCCCTTATTGCCTATAGTCAAAGCTGCAAGGTTGACCATGTTCCCGCTGCCCCAATCTCTGCTCTTGAAATAATTGGCTATCACCTCGTAATCATCATCATCGTATGTAAGTGTAATACGGCTGTCGGTTATTCTGGCCGTACCACCGCGTATGACAGCACCGTGCATTCTGCCTGTCAGATCACAGTTATCTATCGTAATATCTGACGGCACATTGAGCAATACAGCATCATTACCGTACAAAATAGAATTTTCAAGTGTTACGGTAATGCTCTGATCTGGGTTGTTGGCATTCGATGTTACACAATAGGTGCCTGCAGCCAATTTTGAATTTTTGACAATAAGTGTTCCTTTTTGAGCCACATATAATCCAGACCCTGTTGTTTCATATGTAACATCCTCCAAAATCAGAGTACCTGTTCCATTTGAAACAAGCCCACCATCTACACCACTGTATTTCATAGTTGATATAACTCCATTCTTGAAAGTTAGAGTACCACTTGAAACAGTAAAAAGATCCTTATTACCAGACATATCGGAAAGGAGGCTCTTGCCGTTGAGATTTATTTCAATGTTCCTGCTTTCGCTGCTGACTGATATAGGGGTATTTACAATTATATCCGACACAAGGGTAATGACCGGTTCTCCGGAAGAGATTGCATCTGCAAGGCTCTGTCCATCGGTTGCTCCGATTCCTTTGATGACCTCAAATACTGCCGGATCATCGGAAATCTTTATTGAAGAGTATCCGTCAGCCACGAAGTTGTCGTTTACAGTTGCCGGTTCAGTATTGGTCTTGGAAGGATCACAGTTTTCGAACTGACCTCCTGTTACTACTATTGTATTGGGTTGGTTGTCCTGCAGGTTGATTACAAAATACACCCCATTGAAAGGTTGGCCTACTTTATAGTAACCTCCGTTGATTTCAACCTGAGCGTTGTCCTTTGCCTGGATGCAGGATCCATTGCCGAAATAGTTGCCTCCGTTCAGTATGACCTTGGAATCACCGGTTGCCCATACGGCATAATATCCATTTTCTCCGCCGACATTGCCGTCACCATTGATTATAAGAGTGCCGCTTTGTACCCAAATAGCGTCATTTTTGGGATTGATACTTTCTATGGTATGTCCGTTGAGATTGATTTCAGTGGTATTTCCTGGGCCAGGGTTTACTATGAATGGCTGAGTGAAGATACAGTCTTCGTCCAGGGTGACCGTCCCTCCGTATTTTGCAGCATCAAGCAATGCTTGATTGATGTAGTTTTCCGGTTCTTCGAAGGGGTCTTCGACAATGATTTGAAGTGTTCCTTCGTTGGTGTAGAAGTTGCCGATGACGGTGGTGAGCTTGTTCTTCTGGACGGGGATCTGGGAGAGGTTGCGTACTCCCATCAGGGTGCCCTTCTCGTCATAAGTGGTGACATCCATTGCATAGGATGTGCTCCCGTCGGCTGCGAAGATGTAATAGTACCCGAGCAGGTATGAGTCAGGATATTCTGTGTCGGCTACCGACGCATCTTCAAGGATACTTGTGCCGGTGATGTCTTTTACGGTCAATTTGTCGTCAAGTGCAAGACCGGTGAGGACATTGAACGATGCCGGTACTTCCGCGCCTTTGAAGTCCACCTTGGCCTTTGCCGGGTATTCGCTCTGTACTGCTCCGTCGGAGATCCTGTCGGTAGCCAGAAGCCTTATCTTGCCGAAGGGACGGTGCAGCTTTATGCCGGAAATGTTCTGGTTTGTGGACAGGTCCACTTCCTCTACATGGCAGTATGCGTCGATGGCCTCGGAAGCCAGATCTTCAAGAGCTGTTCCTTTCTTGTATGAGACGGACGTAAGTGGATCCGTATTGTAGTGGAGACCTTCTGTGTCTTCACCGCTGCCTTCCTCAACAAAGTCGGCCCAGAACACGAAGTCGTATGTCTTGGCGACGAGGCGGGCAGTGATGGTTACGTCCGTAGTGGTAAATTTGTCAGGGACTATTACGGTCTTGCGGTATACACGGACAGGGGTCTGGTCCTTAGTGTACACTTCGAGAATATATCTCAGATCGTATTTATCGGGATCTACATTGACTGCTCCTCCGTTGTGGGAGAAAGCAGCAACAGGATCTGCGTAGGTGGATATGCCGCCGGGGATTCCGGCAGTGACGGTAAATTCCACTTCTCCGGTCAATGCCCCAGAGTCAATCGTTTCTCTCTGGCAGGATATCATCGTGACGGCGGTGATGGCCAGAATAACTGCTGAGATTTTTTTCATGGCTGGAAAGTATTTAATTTTTATATATTTTCAGGATTGTCGAAGGTGTCGCTGATGATGATTTCCACATCGCCTTCGTTGCTGTAGAAGTTTCCGACGAGTGTGGTAAGTTTGTTTTTCTCCAGAGGTATCTGCGAGAGCTGCTTTTCACCTATTTTCCTGTTCTGGTCCAGTGAACTGAATACCTGTACGCCGAAAGCATAGGAGGTGGAGGCATCCGAGGCAAAAATATAGTCGGAGCCTATGATGTAGGCATCTTCAATGGGCTCGTAGCCTTGGACAGTGGCGGTTTCCTGATACACGGTAAATGTGTACTGTCCGGCAGCTACGGAGCCGGAAGCTTTGCCGGTGAGGGCGTTGAATGTGCCTGGCAGTGTCAGGTCAGTGCCGTATGTGACGGTGGCTGTGCCGGGCCTGTCCCCGAGCTGGCCGTCCACTGCGTCAGTGGCGATGAGGCGTATCTTGCCGAATGGGCGGGTGAGCTCCACTTTCCCGATGGACTGTCCCGAGAGGGTAAGGTCTACGGGCTTGCTGGCATAGTAGGCATCTGCGTATTCGTTGCCAGCCTGGCGGCCCTCGGAGGATATCGTTATCTCCTGCAGTCCGTTGGTGGAAGACGTGTTGTAGACATGGTCTTCTGATGTGCCCTGAGGTACAAAGTCGGCCCAGAATATGAAGTTGTATTCCATGGCCACGAGACGGGCGGTGAACTTGACTGAAGTGTTGATGAAATCATTGTCTACAGTCACTGTCTGGCGGTAGGCGAGGCGGCTTGGGGTCTCGTCGGTCCAGGCTTCCATGATGTATCTCAGGTCGTACTGGGCCGGATCTACGTTGTATGCCCCGCCCAGATTGGAGAATCTTCCTTCCGGGAGCTGTCCGTCGGCATAGGATGAGATGCCCTGCGGAAGTCCTACGGTCACTTCAACGGTTTTGGTTTCGTCCGTGTCAACGGACGTCTCTTGCTGGCATGCCGTAGCGGAAAGTGCAGCGGCTGCTATGATGAGTGTGCGTGTCAATGAGTTTTTCATGGTTTTGTCTAATTTTCAGGGTCGGACAGATTTTCAGGGGAGTCGAAGTTGTCATCGACTATTATGGTTATGGTGCCTTCGCTGGAGTAGAAATTGCCGACAACGGTTGTGAGCTTGTTGGTGGATACAGGTATTGACGAGAGGCTTACTGTATTGAGTTTCACAGTCTTGCCTGCATCTCCATATACCGTGACGTCCATTTCGTGTGAAGGTGTCTCGTCGTTGGCCAGGAAGTAGTTGAAACCGAGCAGGTAGGAGCCTGTGTAGGTGGTGCCGCTTACGACGGCGTCTTCAGGAACTACATTGAAGTCGAAGACATTTGTCCCGGAGGCTTTCGTGCCGTCGTTGCTTACGGTAGCCTTTTGCGTCAGGGCGTTGTATGTGTCATGGAACTGGGAATCCTTGAAGTCTATGGTGGCTACTACAGGAAGGATGTCCACGAATCCGTCGCTGTCGACGTTGTCGGTGGCGATGAGGCGTATCTTGCCGAACGGTCTCTGAAGAGTTATGCTTTTGGTCATGCCTTCCGTGATGAAATCCACCTGCTCTACGGCGCAGTAGGCATCCATCTCGTCCGATGCCATGTCACCGGGGCCGGCTATGTCTTCTGAGTAGGTTATGTTCTGGAGGTTGGCGTCGGTAGAGTAGTGAAGGTCTTCACTGGTGTCTTCTGTGACGAAGTCGGCCCACAGCACGAAATAGTATGAGAGGGACTGTAGTCTCATCTTGAAGGTGACAGGAGTCTTGTCGAAGTCCTTGTCAATGGTCTGGACGTCACGGAATGCGAGTCTTGGAGTCTGCTCATTGGTCCATACTTCTATGATGTATCTCAGGTCCAGCTGCTCGTGGTCTACATTCAATGCTCCTCCCTGGTGGGAGAAGGCGTCCGATGACGAAGCGTCGCCGTCTGCATACGTTCCTATCGCTCCGGGTATTCCTGCGGTGAGGGATATGTCTACAAATTCCCCTTCGGAAGGCGTTTCGGCCTTCTGCTGGCAGGACACTGCCGCAAGTGCCGCTGCGAGAATCAGTAATGATCTGGTTAATTTCATGTTGCCTGTGTTTTTCATGTTATGCTTCTATAATATTTCCTCTTTGACTGTCGTGAGGGCATTGCGTCTGACGGTGACGTCGTAGACCGGTACATTAGCGACACTTGTATTGTTTTCATCGCTGACTACTATTGTAAAGCTGTATTTAGTGCTTTGCTGGTCTTTCGGGACGAAAATGTAGCCGGTGAAAAGGCAGAGTCTGGTACCGTCCTCGGATGTAGAGGTGCAGGTCGGGGTCCCGGTAATGCCATCAGTGGCGGAAGTGACATCTCCGGCAAGTGCATTATATTCCACGGGGATGCTGACGGGGTTGTCAAAGGTCAGTTTTGTCGTGTATTCGGTGCCCGGGTCGGATTCTGTCATGTCAATGACCCTGATCTTGGCGAAGGGGCGTTTGAGGATTGCTCCTATGACTTTGCTTCCGTCTATGAGGTCTACGTCCGCAACGGCGGTGAAGGCGTCGTACTCGTCGGAGACGAATGCTGATTCTTCAGGAAATCTGATGGCAGTGAGTCCATTGGATACATTATATGCAGCATTGCCGTCAATATCTACTATATCAGCCCAAAGTACCATTTTGTATTTTTTTGCCAGCAGGTTGAGGCTGTATTGGACAGAGTAGTCTTCCGATTCGGGGGAGAGTTTTTTCAGTATGGTGTCGGCACTGTATTCCAGGGTCTTGCCGTCTTCCGACCAGAGTTCCATATTGTACCTGAGACTGTATCCGCCTTGTGCTGCAAGGTTTGTTAGCCCGCCGTCTGCCGAAGCTTTGGTCCCGTCGTCCATGGCGGCATCGAGCGATGCTGTGACTGTGAGGGTGGCTTCTTCCCCGTCAGGTACCTGAATCTCCCTCGTGCAGGAGACAGCAGCTGCTGCCAGGAGGGATACCATTATTATATATATAGCTTTTCTTTTCATGGCTGTCGTTTTATCCTATTGGCACTACTATTTCTTCGTCGAATCCGGGGTCGATGCCGATCTCTCCGTCATCGATGTCTCTGGTCAGGAATTCGCCCCTGACGATGGTGAGTCTGTTGCGTTCCAGGTTGATCCTGATGTCTCTGGAGGTATTGATGAGCTTGTCTTCTGCAGAGTAGACGCTGAAGTTGAGGTAGTAGAATGTCTCCTTGTCGTCTACGAACACGTAGTCGGAGGCGAGGATGGCTTCTTTCTGTTCTACGGTCTCCACTACATCGAAGGTGTATCCGACTCCGGCTTCGAATGCGTCAGGTACGCTGTAGTAGACATTGTATCCCATGGGGAAGTACAGTCCGTAGGCTGCTTCGGTGTGGGCCGGCCTGATGGAAGAGTAGGAGCTTGTGGCGTTGTTTTCGATGTATTTGTTGATGTCGGTCGTGACTACCTGGTATACGGCGAAGGGCCTCTCTACGGGTATGGTCATTTCTATCTCGGCAAAGCGCTCGTTGGCATAGGGTATGAGGTCCAGGTTCTCCTGGGCGGAGAATGCATCCTTGGTGACGTCGTAGCCGGGATATGCTCCGTCTATGCGGTTGATCCTGATTTCGTGCAGGTTGGCAGTATTGTAGTAGTAATCGGTGTCGGTACCTTTGATTACGAAGTCGATCCATACCATGACGCTGTAGACGCCGGCATGGAGCTGTATCTGCTCGTCAATACTGTACACACCGTCTTCGATGATGGTCTCTTCTGTCTTGACAATCCTCTTTTGCAGACTTCCGACTGTCTCGGCATAGGAGTCGGATACCTTGTAGATCTCGACGATGTACCTGATGTCGTAGGCGGAGCCGAGCATGTCCATGTAGGTCTGTATGATCGGGTCCCCGTCGTTGAGCTCCATGTCTATGTCCAGCGAGAGCTTGACATCTATGAGGGAAGGGTCTACTCCGGGTTCTCCGGGGTATTCGTGGATGGTCTTGCAGGCAGTCAGTGACAGGACGGCAGACAATAGTATGAAGATGATCTTTCTCATGGCTTACCTCCCCTGTTTGTTTATGTTGATGATATATACTACGCTTATTCCGGCTTTGGTGAGTCCCCAGTAGTTCTTGACTCCCGAGTTGTACTGTATGCCGTTTTCGACGTTGTAGAATACGTCGTAGTGGATGTTGGCGTATCCGGCTCCTATGGTGAATTCAAGGCTGAGGGACGGGAGTATCTTCCAGGAATAACCGTAGCTGATGCCGGCTCCCATGAGCGGGCGGTCGGCGCTGTCCTGGTAGCGGTTGTTGTTGCTGAGTGCTATGTTGAACCAGGCGAAGTTGCCTGTCAGACCCAGAAAATGCCCTTCGGTGTATCCCTTGAACCAGAAACGGAATTCTGGCTGGAAGGCGAGGGCGCGGAGTCTGTAGTTGTTCTTGATGGTGTAGGGGCTGTAGATGACGGGGAAGTCAAATGAGAAGTGTTTGCCGATTCTGGCTTCCACTCCGGCATTGGCCACTCCGGCAAAGAGGACGAGGGCGTTGGTCTTGACACCCAGTATCGGCAGCTTCTCTTCTGTTCTGGCGGTCTGTGCTGTGGCCTGGACCGATGCTGATGCTGCTGTGTCGGGTGCAGTTACAGTATCCTGTACGGCCAGTGTGTCTGCCGGAGGCAGTACGGCAGCCGCAGCTGTCGTGTCCGGCCTTGTGGTGCTGTCCTGAAGCTCCTGCACGGTATCGCGCTCGATTTCTATGTACAGGCCGTCACCGTAGTTGTCTGTACTGTCGGTTGCTACTGGATTTTGCTCAATTTCCGTGCGGGTCTGTTCATCGAGAGCCCCTGTGTAGATGATTCTGATTCTGGAGTATCTGTAGTGGGCGAAGAATCTGGCCCTCATGTATCTGTATGGCTCGCCGCCGTGGAGGTCCATGAGGTGTTTCCTGCGGCTGTCCACCAGGGTGCCGTCCTTCCAGGTCTCTTCGGGCTGGTTGTCGATGATGTACAGTACTTCTTCCTTGTACTGCATGTCGGATCTGTCTACGGAGTCTCTGAGATGGTCCCAGGCGATGCCTCCGTCAATGCATGTGATCAGTGAATCGGGCAGTCCGCTGAGTCTCTTGACCAGGTCCCGGGCGGTCGCGTTTCTCTCGGCGATGAATCTCCTGTTGCTTATCACGTCTCCTTCCATGGATGCAAAGGAGGTGATGACAACCTTTTTTACGGAGACATCGGGATTGATTCTGACGTTGTCAAAGAAACCTTTGAGTCTTCGGATCGAGGCGCTGTTGCGCATGAAGACAGTGTCAAGACCGGTTTCGCTGAAACCGTAGTTGAGTCTGGCCCTGTCCGAGTCCTCATGCTGCGTGTCCTGTGCCTGCGCAGCATGGGCGAAGGCAAGTAATGCAGTTATTGTCAAAACTTTAGCGAGTCTCTTCATAGCGTGTTTTTTTGTTTGTACGCATGTACAAAAAATTTCTGCTAATTTAGGTATAAGCCGTATCGCGGCTTTTACACTTTAGAGACAATCGCTTTTGTTGTTGTTTCTGTTAATTGCCCAGTATTTCAGAATAATAGGAGGTGTGTTCGTAGTCGCTGTTGAGTTTTCCCAGATCAGGCTGCATGATGTAGACGGTGAGTCCGCAGCTGGTCTCTATGTTGAAGGAGTACGGATAGCCGGACATGAAGGTTTCTGTCGCGTTGCTGTACATGACTGCCTTGTCCAGAATGGACCTGTATCTTTCCATGTACTGGACCTTGCTTTCGCCCATAACGGCTTCGAGATACTCTGTGAGGTCGAAGAACAGGTGATAGTGGTTGCGGTTGAAATGCTGTATGCCGGACGGGTCTGATATGAGGTAGGTCCCTTCGTCCATGAGTCGGCCTGTCTCCTCTGCAAGTTCTCCTATAAGGGTCAGGTCAATGGCGGAGATGGTGGCGGAACGCATGGCTCCCTGCATGGAGTCCCAGTGGTCGAAATATGCTTTGGCGAAGCCTGCAATGTCTGGCTCATCCTCAAAAAGCAGGTATAGCGCTTCCTTGTAGGTGCTTTCGAAGCCTGGTGAGAGGATTTCGGCGGATGAGGCGATCAGGCCGTCGGCGGCATCCTTGAGTTCGTAGGCTACTTCTATTCCGGCCATGTAGCAGGCTTCGAGGGCGATGAAGTCATATTTCTGCCCTCCGGGGAGGCGTATGGCCCCGGCAAAGTCTGCAAGCGTCATCTCATCGCTGCCGTCCTGAAGTATTGTGGCCGGACTTGATTCTGCAGATGAGTCGGTGCCGTACCCGGTGGGGTCTGAGAGTGCGCCTTGCGGAAGCCATCCCGAAGCATGGGAAAAACATATTAGGCCGTACGAGTCGGCAGGGTAACGTTGTACTATCCCGGCAATTACGGATTTCAGGTTTTCCGGATCAGCTGAGTCGAGTGACGGGTATGTCTCGATGTCTATGGGGCCGTCCCGTGTTATCTCGATGAGTTTGGGCATGTCCGTGCGGTAGTCTGCGAAGACAGCAAGTCTGTTCCTTTCGGCATCTACGTTTTTGAAACCTTCAGCGAGAGCGGATATTTTGGAATCCACTTCCCCGGACAGGTTGTTGTCTCCTGCAAGATAGACTATGACTGTCCTCTGTGTTTCTGCCGGTTCTCCGGTGGGTGTGTCCTTGCACGACTGTGCGGTTGCTCCTGCCATGATTGCGGCGAGTGCAAGTATGAGTATTCTGTCCGGTCTGCGCCTTGTCTTGTCCGCTGTATCCATTTTACTTGCCGTCGATGCGCAGTTGGGTAGGGGTCTTGCCCCAGTTTTTCCTGCAGTATTCTGTCAGGTATGCCGATGACGAGAAGCCCATGCGGTAGGCTATCTCTGTGAAACTCTGATCCGTAGATACGATTGTCTTCAGCAGTTCCGTGTTTCTCATGTTGCGTAGCCATTTTGATGCGGATATGCCGAAGGATGCCAGGAAATGACGGTTGAAAGTGATTCTGGACATCTTCAGTTTTGTCGCGAGCTCGTCTACGGATTTGAATGTCCTGTAATTGCTTATCACATCGTTGATGAAGTCTATGTCCGTGCCCAGCAAAGGGGAAAATATGGCGCTGAGCCTTTCTTTGTCATAGTATGTTTCCAGGTAGATGAACAGCTCTTCAAGTTTAAGCAGGCTGTAGTTGGAACTGAACTGTTCCTCTGAAAGCATGCTTGTCAGGTTGGAAAGGAATTCCGATGTGTGTCTTTCCGTTTCCATGTACGGCATACTGAATTTGCCCTCGTCCGGACTGTTTCTTTTCCATTTTGTAAGGCGTTTGAGGAAGTACTTGATATATCCGTGGGAATAGATCTGGAAATTGCACACGACAAGTCTTGACTCCGTATTGAGGGCATCGATGTCATATCCTGCGTTCATGGGTTTGAGGAAGAAACAGTCTTTCTCTATTATGTACGTGTTCCCGTCGGAATGGTTTACTGCAACTTTGCCTAATGATGTGAAAAACAACATGAGGCTGTTCCCTGGACTGAATGATGCCCTTCTGTTTGCAGGGATATCGTACCACGCCCAAATTCTGTTCTGCGTGTGGTCCGTGCAACTGGAGTAACTGTCTGAATCGGTCTGATGCATTTTCATAATTTCAAGAGGCAGATGCAAAAATACTATATTGATTTAACTTTAACAAAAAGTTATGAAAAATAACTAAAAGTGTTGAATGCCGCAACGGAATGTCTCCGGCAATGCATGTTTATGCCGGAGTGTTTTCCATGAATATGGAGCCCTTGAAATCCTGTCCTATTGCTTGAGAAGGTAGCCTCCCTGGTCTCCTCCTTCTGGTCCAAGTTCTATGATATGGTCTGCCGCAGCTATGATGTAGGGGTTGTGTTCGACTGCAATGATGGTGTGGCCGCGGTCAAGCAGCGCGATTTCTCCAGGTATGCCCTCGGCTCCCTGATCCGGACTGTCGAGGAAGAAATGTGTCTTTCCAAGCGAGTCTACGGTAAAATGCAATACCAGTGTGAGGCTGCTGCCTCCGGCTTCCAGCTTGCCGTTCCACGAACCCAAGAGCCTGCTCTGCTGGGCATTGGCTGTGGACAAGAGTGTGATGAAGGTTGATAGGATGCAGAGGAATCGTTTCATGGCGGTCAGGGTTATCAGTTTTTGCAAAAATACGAATTTTTTACGCATTCTGGAGGTACTGCGCAGGGATAAGGCAGAGTGTATTTTTAACGAATTTACTTCGGGGTGCACTCTGGTTTTCAAACGCTTGAAAATCAGTGGTCTGCAAAATCTACTGCACATTTGACCTATCTCAAAAGAGGGCGGATGTGCAGTGCGTTTTATAACAATCTGATTTACAGTGAGGTTTTTCTCTCGTGCGCACCACGAGGTAAATTCGTTAAAGACAGTAAGCAATTGGGAAAAGTTTTTGCATCCAAGGGGGTGCGGATTGAGGTCCGGGTACAAATTAAGTCGGGGATAAGTTATGATTTTGACCTCGGAAAAAAAATAGTTTGTATATTTGTGTCGGATTAAAATTTTAAACTATGTATAAAATTCTTTCAGTAGCTCTGATTTCGGTTGTCATGCTGCCATCTTGTGCGGAGAAGACCGGAATGCCCGAGTTCTCCGTGTTCAATATGTCTGTCAGGAATGAGGCAGTCCAGATACCTTCCGAAGGCCTGATTGACGACGTGTCTATAGTGAAACTGGATAATTCCGCCGGCGCTCCGGTCATAGGAATAATCGAGGATGCCTACGAGTCCGAAAACGCATACTACATCGTCTCATCGGAGACGGTCTACGAGTACGCCAAGGACGGAAGTTTCGTCAGGCGTATCGGCGCCAAGGGCCGCGGTCCCGGCGAGTATCTGAATCCCCGGGGCATAGGCGTCAGCGGCGGCCGGCTTTACGTGTTCGACTACAATACCCAGAATATCCTGACCTACGGGGAGGACGGCAGTTTCATCGGCAGTTCCAGCAAGTCGGCACTGATGAACTCGGGCATATACATCACCTCGTTTTTCTTCAGCGGGGGCGACATGATCCTGTATGCGTCCTCGAACTCTCCCGTGCAGGACATGCTGCGCTGGGATGCCGCAACTGACGGGCTGACCGCGGTCTCGGAGCGGAGCCGCGAGATGATGCCGGAGGAGGTCATGATGGGAGAGAACTACATTTTCGGAGACAGGGACAATCCATTTATCTACAACAACTTCAACGACACCGTCTACGTTCTGGAGGGCGGCCGGCCCGTGCCTGCGATGCTCATGCGCCTGGGCAAATACCGCTTCGAGTACGGTGACCTGACCTTCGACGGACTGATGTCCTTGACCGCCAGTCGACTGATTTTCAACTGGATTACCGCTGCCGGGGAGAACGTCCTCATATCCTATTCTGTCAGTATCGGGGAGAAGAGTTTCCCTTACCTCGGTCTCTACAACACCCGCACCGGCGAGTATTCCCAGAATGTGGAAATCACCGGCATCCCGGAGGACTTCGCCGCCATCACCCCATCGGAGAGGCTCTTCGAGGGCATGCAGGACGATGAGCTGCTGTCGGTACGGCCCGTATCGGATACAGGCGACGAGTATGTGATAATCAAATACCGGTTCAAATGAGAAGACTTCTCCCGGTTTTGCTTTGCTGCGCGGCCCTTCAGTGCGTATGCGATATGCAACAGTGATATGACACTGTATAACAACACCATTGCTTACAACAGCTCACGTATGTGGTGGACTGCCCCCGGTCTCAATGTCTACGATATCCGCCCGCAGGACATCATCACCGTCGGGCCCGGAGGACACCGCATCTATCGGCTGAAAGCCTACAATAAGTCCATGCACCTCCCCCCGTCGATGCAGGAAGATCTCGGGCGCGGGGAGGTCATTCTGTGCGTGTTTGATCTGAAGTAAAAGAAATAAGTAGAAAAAACTTCCGGTCAAGAGGGGATTTGCTCTGAAAATCAAGGAGATTGTGTGATAAAAAACTTCCAGGCCTTGCACAGCGGGCGGAACGGGTTTAAATTTGCGTATGGATTTAAACTCTAAATGCTGAAGGAATATGAGACGCATACGCTTCGACCGGCACACTCTTTTTTCGACGGTCCTCAATGTGGCGGGACTGACCCTCGCTTTCTCGATTTTCGTGACGGTGATGGTGCAGGTTCTCTATGACCTGCGGTATGACCGGTGCTGGCCGGAGCATGAGAAGGTCTACCGCTTGGAGAGCATGCTGCCGACCAATCCGGGGATGTGGTATCCTACGGTGTCGCGGCCGGTGATAGAGTACCTGAAGACCTCGCTTCCTCAGGCTGAGGCGGTGAGCGTGTACCAATATATCAAAGGGGAATCGCGGCTTTTCAATGAGACGGGTACGGAGAGTCCGGGGGTGAGCCTGAGGGTGGCTTATTCGGAGCAGGACTTGCTGAGGGTATTTCCGTTTGAGATAATCAGCGGGGACACTGCCGGTTATGGAATGCCGAGGACGGCCTTGATCTCTGCCCGTGGGGCAAAGAAGCTGTTCGGGGATGAGTCCCCCTTGGGGAAGGAAGTCTGCTTTACGGTGGGGGATGACCCCCGGCCGTTCCGTATAGTGGCGGTGTACAAGGATTTCCCGGACAATTCCAGTGCGGACAATGAACTGCTTCTCTCGTCCGGACTTGACGGTCTGGAAAACTGGAGCGCCTGGTCCTGGTGCTGCTATGTGAAGCTTTCGACGGAGGAGGGAGCGGCCGCGGCCGTCGATTCGGCGGCATCGCATATCGGACGGCAGGTATTCCAGGCGGACGTGCTGAAGCTGCGGCTTACCCGCCTGCATGATGTCTACTGGTCAAAGGATGTCATGACGGACGTTGCCGGCAAGGGTAACCGTTCCACGACCATTGTCCTGCTGACTGTCGCCATAGCCGTGATACTCATAGCGGTCATCAATTTCATCAACTTCGCCATGGCCTCGGTGCCTTTCCGCATCAAGGGACTCAACACCCGGAGGGTGGTGGGTGCGACGAGGGGCGGCCTGATAAGGTCGCAGCTGCGCTCTACCATAGGACTGGCTCTGCTGGCATTTGTCCTCAGTATCGGGGTGATGTCGCTTGCGGCCACTTCTTCTTTGGCGTCATACGTCACCGGTTCCCTCCGACCCCAGGACAATCCGGCGCTTCTTCTCCTGTCCCTCGGGGTAGCGGTGGCAACGGCCCTTGCCGCCGGCATTTTCCCGGCTCTCTACAGCACCTCCTTCAACCCGGCCATGGTGCTCAAGGGATCCTTCTCTCTCTCTGCCAAAGGACGCAGCCTGCGGTCGGTGCTGATAGGGGTGCAGTATGTGATTTCGTTCGTACTGCTGCTGTGCTCGATGTTCATAGCCGTTCAGAATCGGTATATGAAGAACTACGACATGGGATTTGACCGGGAACAGGTGGTGGAGATGGAGGTTACGGACAAGATTGCGGAGCGGGGGGAGGCTTTCCGGAACATGCTGCTGGAGTATCCTGGTGTCACCGGAGTCACCTCCGCGTCCAGGTCGATAGTCTCGGCAGATATGAGCGGCTGGGGAGGTGACTATGGCGAGGGCTACATCATGTACGATGTCATAGGCACGGACCGCTGGTTCGTACCGTTTTTCGGTTTAGAGATAGTGGAGGGGCGGAACTTTGTTCCCTCAGATGACGAGAGTACGGAGGGTACCTATATTTTCAACGAGACGGCGATGAGCAGCTGGCCTTATCTGCATTCGTACATGGAAAACGGGAAGATGAATATCGCAGGGGTAGTCAAGGACTTCCATTACAAGCCGATGCAGCATGCCATGGCTCCCATGGCCCTGTACAATTTCGGCCAGGAGACAGGTGCCATGCTGACGACAGTCTATGCCCGCATACAGCCAGGGGGAATCCGCGAGAGCATGGACTGGATCAGGTCGAAGGCCTGTGAGCTGGACCCGTCCCTGAGCCCTGACGACCTGGACATCCATTTCCTGGACGATACTGTCGACCGCCTGTACCGGAGCGAGGAGCGCCTCGGCCGCCTCATCACTGCTGCCGCCCTCATTTCCATGCTCATTTCGATTATCGGCATCCTCGGTCTGGTGTACTTCGAGACGCAGTTCCGCCGCAAGGAGATAGCCGTCCGCCGCGTGCACGGGGCCTCCGTCGGGGAGATACTGCTGATGATCAACCGCTACTACCTGATGATTACCCTCATCTGCTTCATCATGACCGCCCCAGTATCCATCGTCATCATCCGTCACTGGGCCGCCTCTTTCCCGTACCGCAGCCCGATTCCCGTGTGGATATTCCTCGCCGCCCTTGCCCTGATTACCCTCATCACCGCCGTCACCGTGACCCTGCTCAGCCGCAGTGCAGCCCTGCGCAATCCGGTGGATTCCATTTCCACTGAGTGATTTACAGTATATGGTTAATGGTAAGTAGGGGAGCAGGCTGGATTTTTAAGATGGTTATATTCAGTTGGATATGATTTTAACGAGTTCTTTTCGGATGTTTCGGAGTGCGCGAAAAGAACTCGTTGTGTCGGTAAGAATCTGTTTGTTAGTTCTTTATGTGTAAGAGGGTGCTGCAGTATTTACCGTTGCCCGAGCACCTGGGAAAAGTATGAGCCTTTTATTCTTGAGGTCCAGCATGACATTCCAGTGCCGTAGGATGCCGATGCCCATAATGGCAGCCGGGTATTTTAGAACGCTTTCTTCATAGTAATAGTCTTCATTGAGTACAGTCAGGCTGATTTTCAGGCTGTCGGTGGATGAGGTGAGGGTACCCATGCCGTCAGGCAGTATGATTTTGTCGGCCATGAGCGTATATTCCTCGAACCATTCCTTTTCAACCGCCTGTGGCTGCGGACTGGAGGTGAAGAACTCCATGACTGCCGGGTCGCTGTGCAGGGGACTGTGCTCGAACCACAGGGCACTGGTGCTGCCGTAGTCTATGAGGATTTCCCTGTCTGTTTTCAATGTGTCGCAGCCTCTGATAACCGTAACGGGAAACTTTGTGTAAAGATACCTCCCGGATTCTATTCTCATCGGAAAGATTGCGGCCCCAGGCGGAACTGTATCCCTCTCATGGATGCGGATGTAGCTGTTAGTCATATTGATTTCCCAGATTCTCCGGTCTATGGCGTATTGCGGACAGATTATGCCGTCGCTGCCGGGGAAAATGTCCTGGTCGCTATTGGGAGAGAGGCACCAGGCGTAGGTGTTGCCTGTGTTCTGCCCGCCGATGGATGCGGAGTCTATCCGGTTTTTCCGGTGCAGCCCTTCGGTAACTACGGCGTTCAGCAGTCTCGCACAGGCGGTCTCAAGGGTCATTTCCCCTGCGCCTCCGCTGTCGAAGATCAGGGTGAGGATGAGAGTGTCGACCTGTGTTTTCACGTGAATCCGGCCCTCATCGGTCAGGATGAAGTTGCTTTCATGGGGGGAAGCCGTACTGTTGCCGGTACTGCTGGTATTGCCGGCGCAGCCTGCGGTCAGCAGGATTGTGGCTATGGCTGCTGTTAATAATGCTGTGGGTGCAGGATTGGTGTCTTGTGTCATGAACGGATTTTAAATCAGAAAGTTACGAACATCTTGAGCAAATAGATTCTGGGCCGGATGAGGTAGTCGGTGGAGAAGCTGCTGGCGGCGGAGAGCACGGAGTAGACGTACTCGCGGGTGTCCAGGAGGTTGGAGCAGGTGAGCTCCCAGCGGAAACGTTTCCACTTGTAGCTGAGGGCGGCGTCCAGAAGGACGAAGTCACTGGCCGCGGAGGATGCACTGTTGTGGTAGTGCTCTCCGGTCAGGGAGAGGCCGATGCCGACGGGAAGGCGGAAGCTGAGGGTGAGGTAGTTGGAGGCGGTCAGCAGCGGGGTGAGGTTCTCGCCCAAGGCCTGCCGGGAGAGGGAGTACATCACGCGGCCGTTGTATGTCAGTCCGAGGAACTTGAACGGGGACAGGGAGATGTCCAGCCCGGCGGAGTAGCCCTGCATGCTCATCCTCGCCACCTGCTCCTGCAGCAGGAAGGGTGAGTCCGTCCATGAGGCTCCGAGCTCCAGCTTGGCGGTCAGGTCTTTCCAGTAGAATCCCTTGCTCAGTTCGATGCCGGCGCTGACGGTGTGGGAAAGCTCCCCGGTGCGTGTTGTCAGGGTGGTGGAGTAGATGCCGTCGAAGTCGTATCCGTAGAGGATGTCCGGCTTGGTGAGGGAGTATCCCGCGCTGAGGTTGAGGAACAGCATGTTGAAGATGTCCTTGTAGCTGAGTCCAAGGGAGAAATGGTTGCGCATGCCTTCGGTCAGGTCCGCGGCGTACCGGGTCAGGCTGCGGTAGTCGCTCAGGACTGCGCCGCCGTAGAGGGTGGATATCTCCGGCATGGACCAGCTCATGGAGTAGCCGAGGTTGATGTCGGTGGAGGCCGCGGGCTTTATCTTAATGCTGACGCTGGGCTCGGCGAACACCTTGTGCCGGGACGTCCGCGTGCCTCCTAATCTGTCGTCGAGGAACGTCATGTAGTAGGCCACGGGTATGAATATGCTGAGGTCCACGTGCAGGGAGGTGTAGTAGGCGTATACGGCAGGAGCTACCCTGAGGCGGTGCATCATCAGGCGGTTTGCGGCTTCGGAAGGGTCTTCGAGCTGTCCCAGGGGGGTGCTGAGGCGGCTGTCGAGGCTGCCCAGCCGGTAGCTGGCCGAGACGGTGGGCTCTATCCTCATGTCCCACAGCCTGAAGCTGGTGACGTTGCCGGCGAACAGGGATGCCGTGAAGGCGTCCGCGGTGACGTCCTGCACGGCTCCGGCCCACTGCCCTCCGTCCCGGGCTATTGCCAGGGAGTACGGCGTGTGCTCGTAGGCGGCGCGGGCGTTGATCTCGAAGGCGCTCTTCTCCCCGCTGCGCCTGATCAGGCTGGCCGTGGTGGATGCCCTGAGCGTGGTGCGGTCGAAGTCCTGGCCGATGCCGTTGACAGAGGACGCTATGTCGAGGAACTCGGCGGAGAAGATGTTGCGGTTGTCCACGTAGAGGCGGTCCCCGTTGCTCCTGAAGCTGAGCTCGGCGTTGACCTTGTCGGTGCCGATGACGTTGGATATGCCCTCCCGTATGAGGTTGACGGAGGAGTCGGGGAGCATCCACCGGGTCTCGGAGGTGTTGTCGCGCAGCTCGGTGTCGTTGAGGTATGAGAGGTTGAGGTTGATGTCCGTGCCTCCGGAGGTGCGGAAGAGCTCGTTGAGGGAGGCGGAGTACGAGGTGTTGCGGTAGTAGCGGTCCTTGTCGATGGCCGGGGGCGAGGCGAGCGTGGCGGAGGAGAGCACCGGGTTGAGCCTGCCGGTGCCGGAGGTGAGGTCCTCCAGCTCGTACGCGAGGTCGTCGCCGGTGTTGTTGGTCTTGCCGGTGAGGATGTGCTGGCTGCTGTGTCCGAAGTACATTGGCGCGGCCTCGGCGTTCCACAGGCCCCCGTCCTCGTAGCCGCCTCCCGCGGCCGCCGAGAGCAGGAACACTCCCCGCGAGGAGACCTTGAGCTTGAGGTTGATGTAGGTCTTGTCGGAGGGCACCAGGTCCTTGAGGGCCTTGATGGCCTGGTGGTTCTCGAGAATCTCCACCGAGGCGATGTGGTCCGGGGAGATGTTGCGCGTGGCGATGCCGTAGCGGCCCTTGAGCAGGTCCATGCCGTCGATGGTCAGCCCCGCTATCGGCTTGGCCTTGTAGAGTATCTGCCCGTTGTCCCTGACCGTGATGCCGGGCAGCTTGCGGAGTACGTCCTCGATGACCAGGTCCTCCTGGGCACGGAAGGATGCTACGTTGTAGGATACGGTGTCGTCGCCCTTCATCTCCATCTTGGGGGCCATGACCGTCACCTCGTCCAGCTCGAAGAGAGACTCCTCCACCTCGAAGTCGTGCCGCCCGCTGACATTGGGCACGGTGCGGCGCACGGTCTTTACGCTCATGCCGGAGACCGCGATGACCACGCTGTCAGTTCCGGAGCGGATGCTGAGGGTGTAGTGACCCTCTCCGTCGGTGGTGGTGTAGCCTATGGCCACCCCGTCCTCCGTCCGGCTGACAATGATGTAGCACACAGCGGGCTCGGAGGTACCGGCGTAGCGGATGCTGCCCTCGAAGGTGGTCAGTGGCTGCTCCTGTGCGGAGGCGGTCAGGGCAGCGGTGCAGAGGAGGATGATGGCCAGGAGGGCGGGAAGGAATGCGGCTGCTCCGGCGGTATGGGCGGGTGTCGGTCGTGCTTTCATGGGATGGTTTCTGTTAGGGATGGTTGTTACTCAAGTTCTATCGGGTCGTAGTACATGGCTACGGAGTATTCGTTGTCACCGGGCTCTCTCGCACCTCCTTTCCCGTCAGGCAGAAGAGTCCTGATGCCAGTGTTTTTCAGGAACACAAAAGGACGGAGGTACATGTCCTTCAGGATCTTCGCGGCTTCCTTGGGGCTGCATTTCTGGAAGAGGTACTGCTTCTCGTAGATGGGCCACGAGCCTTTCTCGATGCCTGTCATGGTCCAGGAGAAATGCTTTCCGGTGTCCTCCACTTTCAGGATCAGTCCGGGCAGGCCGCGGAACTTGTACGGGCCGCCGTCCACGGGGATGTCGGGGCAGAACCACGCCGTCCACTCCCGTCCTCCGAATGAGGTTACGGCCTTCTGGCACTGATAGTCTCCGACCTGCTCCGCCTCGCCTGTAAGGGACCACTGCATGGGAGTGCAGCCGCCCTCATACTGCAGTATCGGACCTGTCAGCAGGGTTCTGCGGTTGATCCGGTAGCTGTCGCTGAATATGAACAGCTCGATGGGATAGACCGATGAGGAGCCCAAGTTCCTCGGCATCTCCCCGCGTTCAGTCATTTCGCGGTTCAGCATTTCCCGTGTTTCAAGTATCTGGCTGTAGTCTTTGCGGACCCGGTCTCCGAACTCCACTATACGTGTGTCGGAGAGGATTTCCTTCTCGGCGAAGACATGGTCTTCCAGACCTCCGGGTTCGGATGTGCTGTAGAACAGTGCGTCGCGGAAAGTCATCTCGTAGGATACTCTCATAAATGCGGTGTCAAGGGCGACGGTTTTGTTCCAGGTCTGGTTGGGTACGGGACGGTAAGGAGACTGTGCGCTGCACAGCATGGAGGCGGCGCACAGCAGGGTGATGGCGCCGGTCGTAAGTTTTGCCGGTAATACTGGTCTGTTCATAATCGTACTTTTACTTTTAAATATTGTAGCCGTTTATTCCAATGGCGGATAATAACCCTCATAATGACTCTGCACCCCGACGGTTTTAATGGAGCCGTCAGGCAGCATCACCGTCATCGGCTTTCCGGAGGTCCTCAAAAATCCCGGGGACCTCCATATCATCCGCCACAATTCCGCGATATTTTTTTTACTTGTTTTTTCGCATCTGTAGTGCAGGCCTATTGCCGATGTCTTGTTCCCGGTTTACCTGTATATGCTCCGGCCTCTGCCCTTTTCCAGTCCGACGGCTTCCCATCTGAGCAGACCTTCGGAATCTTCGGCTTTTAATATCAGGCCGGGCAGTCCTTCGAGTTTCCATGGACCGTAAGGGTATGGTATGTCTGTTGAGAAGGATACCGTCCATTGCCTGCCGTTGAGCTGTCCCTCGGCCACCTGGCACCGGTATCCGCAGACGGTGTCCGTCCGGTCCGAGAGGCGCCACTCTGTCTGTTCTGCTTTCTCGCTGTAGCAGTAGTCGGTGTTTTGGACTCTCAGCAGGACGTATCTGGACGAAGAGGGAATGCGCCTGAATATTTCATAATAAGTGGCCGTCTGGTCTTCCGGTATTACGGAGGACGTTATGTCGGTGAAAGCGTTCATCCCTTTGCTTTTCTCGGAGGCATAGACCTCGGATTGCACGGAGTCCCTGATATAGGCATTGTAACTGTAGTAGTGAGTCAGTTTACCGCCTATCTCCAGCATATAAGGCTCATGCAGGCACTTGCCGGACAATGTGTCGATGACATATTCGAATCCGTACAATATGCGCATCTCCATCGTGTCCGCTTTCTCCCTGAGGCTGAAATCCCTTGCCGCAGGAAAATACCGCCCGCTGCTGACAATCCGGGCAACCTCCTGGTCGCTGAGATTCTGAGAGTTCGCCAAAGGGTGGAGCGCCATGACGGCCAGCAGTGCCAATGCCGTTCTTTTGCTCTTTATTTTCATACTCTTTAAATGTGTTATTCGAGTTCTATCGGGTCGTAGTGGAACGACTCGCTTTTCTCCTCATGGGTGAGTTCTCTGAGCTGATGGGTCTGGGGGTCCATCTTCTTAACACGCATGCCGCGGCTCACTTTCCACTGATAGGGGCTGGTGAACATCTGTCGGATGTATTTTCTGGCCTGGGAACGGGCGCAGTCCTGGTAGAGGAGCCGTTTTTCGAGAATCGGCCATGTACCACGCTCAATGGCAGCGAGTTCCCAGCTGTAGGTACCGGCAGTATCCTCTGCCTTGAGTATGAGGCCTGGCAGGCCGCGGAACTTGTAAGGGCCGCTGTCCACCGGCAGGGAGGGACAGAACCAGGCGTGCCATACCCGGCCGCGGAATTCGGTGACGGCCTTCTGGCACGGGTAGCCCATGATCGTGCAGGTGTCGGAGGTGAGCTGCCATCCGAATGCGGGAGTATCCTCCTGCCAGCGCAGTACCGGACCGATTATCATGGTCTTGTGAATGACGGTGATGCCGTCCGGGGTGATGTACAGCTCAAATGGGTTGACCGGGCTGTCAGGGTCGTGCGAGTCGAAAGCGCCGTCAGTCTGTTTCCAGGCATTGTGCCCGGCCATCTCGGAAGTCTCCAGTATCAGGCTGTACTCTTTCTGCAGTCCCGGACCTATCTCCACGATCCTTCTGTCTACGTGGGAGCTGTCCGGACCGGTCTCGGAGGGAAAGCGCATCCGATATTCCAGGCGCATCGTGGCTTCACCGAGAGTATCGGTCCTGTCCCAACGGACATCGATGTACATGGCGTCCATGTAGGGTGTCTGGGCGCCCAAAGAAAATGTGGCCGTGGAAAGCAGAATCAACGGCAGCAGAAGATGGACGGGATGTGTTGTTTTCATGCGGTAATGTTTTTTGCAAATATAACGATTTTTTTTAGTAAAAATCAAATTTAAAAATTATTGTGGTTAAAATTTTTGCAATTGGTGGCAAATGCACGACTACTGTTTGTATTACGAGATAATTTATTTGAAATATTTGATAAAATATTGTGCAGTATGTGGATGATTGCAAATTGCTGTAATTATTCCTATTTTTGTTTCTAAAATGAAAAATGGAGGACCGCGCTATGATGAAATACCCGATAGGAGTTCAGAGTTTCGAGAAGATCCGCGAGGACGGCTTTGCCTATGTTGACAAGACAGACCTTATATACAGGCTTACGCATGAAGGCAATATCTATTTTCTGAGCCGCCCGCGCAGGTTCGGCAAGAGCCTGCTGGTATCCACCCTGAAGAACTATTTTTTGGGGCATAAGGAACTCTTCGAGGGACTGGCCATCAGTTCGCTGGAGAAGGAGTGGCTGGAGTACCCTGTGTTCCATATCGACTTCAACGGCAGTAATTTCACTGCGCCGGGAACCTTAGATGCGGTAATAGAGGGAAGTGTATCGCAGTGGGAGTCTCAGTACGGCCGCAGCGAAGAGTTCACCGATGCCGGCAGACGGTTCGCATACGTGCTGAAAAAAGCTCACGAGCAGACAGGCCGCAGATGCGTGGTGCTCATCGACGAGTACGACAAGCCGATGCTGGACGTGCTGGATACCGGCTATACCATAACCGTGGACGGGAAGCAGCGTCCGCTGGAGGAGTGGAACCGCGAGGTACTCAAGGGTTTTTATTCTGTATTCAAGGCTGCGGACGCGGACCTTCAGTTCGTGCTGCTCACGGGTGTGACCAAATTTGCCCAGGTAAGCGTGTTCAGCGGATTCAACCAGCCTCAGGACATCAGCATGTCTTCGGATTACGAGACCCTGTGCGGCATTACTCAAGAGGAGCTGGAGAGGTATTTTGCAGAGCCGATAGATGTGATGGCCGCTTCATACGGAGAAAGTCGCGAGGAGATGCTTTCAAGGCTGAAGCGTCACTACGACGGCTATCATTTTTCCGAACGAATGACCGACGTCTACAATCCGTTCAGCCTTCTGAATGCCTTCGCCCAGAAGGCAGTACGTGACTACTGGTTCGCCAGCGGCACGCCTACCTATCTGATCCGGCTGCTGTCTCACTCGGACGAGAACTTAGATGAGCTTACCGGCAAGTACTACGATCCCTCCCAGTTCGTCGATTACAAGGCTGATGTCGAAAAGCCCCTGCCGATGATTTATCAGAGCGGCTACCTGACCATCAAGGATTATGACAGAGACACCGGTACATTTCTTCTGGATCTGCCCAACAACGAGGTGCAGAAGGGTTTTGTCTCACTGATAGCCTCCGACTATTTCCAGGACCGCCGCAATGATTTCGGAGGCATGGCCCGCAGCCTTTACATTGCCCTGAGGGACGGCGACCCTGACCGGATGCGCGGACTGCTTGCCTCATTTCTTGCGGACATTCCGTACACCATGCGCCGCAGGGAGGATGAGCGGGAGAGGGAACGTTATTTTCAATATACATTCTATCTGATTTTCCGTATGATAGGTGTATACGCCGTCATAGTGGAGAAGCCTCAGAGTCAGGGCCGCGTGGACTGCATCGTAGAGACCCCGAAGTACGTCTACGTCTTCGAGTTCAAGTTGGACGGTACAGCTGACGAGGCCCTCGCCCAGATCGAGGCGAAAGGCTATGCCCGCCCTTACACGGCCGACAGCCGCACGGTACACTGTGTCGGAGTCAGTTTCTCCTCGGAGACCGGCACCATAGGGGAGTGGAAGAGCCTTCTCCTGAAGTAATTTGTTGTTTTCCGGTTGTGCCGGGTCTTACTCGGGCAGGAGGGCGGCAAGCTCGTCAGAAGTGATGTCGAGGATGTCGCAGATGGCGGCGCGGTCGAGGCCCTTGGCTTCCATGCGGCGGGCAAGCTCCGCATTCCGGACGCTGTCGTCGGAGGTGCTCTTGCCTGCTTCTGCGAACAGGGTGTGGACGGTCCGGCTCAGGAGCCGCAGCAGTCTCCGGCTGTCTTTTTCGGTGTTGAGATCCAGGCCGCAGAATGTGGATTTGCCGCGGTGCAGGTAGAGGTAGTAGATGCCGGCGATGAGCAATGCGGTTATACCGCTGATGTCCAGGCCTGTGCCATTGAAGTATTTCCGGTAGTAGGCCAGCAGGGACTCGTTCTCCAGCTCGCGGATGTCAGCGATCTTCTTCACGGCTTCAGAGTCGGATGCGAGTTCCCAAAGCAGGGTATCCCGGAGCGGCCCGTTGCTGTCGAGGTGGCGGCACAGATCCTCGAGCGTGCGGATGTAGTATCTCTCCGCGCCTTCCTTGTCCATCTTCCTGTACGAGACGGTCTCGCCGAGCCAGAAATCGTGGTCGCGGATGTATTCATATATCAGGTCGTCTATTGAGCTGTATCTCTTGAAGAATACGGTCGCTTCGATGCCGGCCTCGGCAATCAGCTGGTTTACAGTGATCCTGGCGAGCGGCATCTGGCCTGAGAGTGTGGTCAGGGCATCGCTGATGGCTTTGTCGACCTGTTCGTTGGTCCTTCTTATTCTGGTCTTCTTGCTCTCGGCACTCATGCGGTTATGATCCATTTGTCAATATTTCTGCTCTGGGCTGAGAAGTTGATGCCTACCTTCAGGACTTTGCGGGGGTCGGAGGCGAAGGGTGCGGCGTAGTTGTGTTCCTCGATCTGCTTCAGAGCCTCCTCGGCCGAGCCTTCCAGTTTGAATTCCATGATGTAGACGAACTTGTCGGTCTGGAGCAGAAGATCGATGCGCCCCTGCGAGGTGCGGTATTCGGCCTGCACATAGAAGCCGAGGAGCTTGGATACTATGAAGAGGACGTTCTGATAGTGGAGCTCTTGCTCTCTTATAAGTTCGTATGGAGTGTCGGCCATGAAACTCTGGAGACGTGTCAAGAATGCGTCTACGTTTCCGGTCTCTATCTCCCGGACAAACTTCTGCATTTCGAAGTTGGTGGCGGATTTCCGGATGGGAGTGTAGTAGGGGACGAGAAATTTCATGAAGCCTTCCTCGACTTCCTTGTTTGGAAATCCAAGTGTGTATGACTCAAAACGCGGGTTGTATCCCTTTATGGTAAGGTACCCGCTCTGATAGATGACCGGGATGGGCTCGTCATCTCCATAGATACTGTCAAGGGTCTCTACATCGGTGACCGCCGAGGAAATTTCGCTCAGGTCGCACTTGCCCTGCTTGAGGAGAGTTACGAGATAAGTGGGCGTGCCGGTCTCGAACCAGTAGCTTCCGAAGATGCCGCTGTCCATGGTTCTGAGTATGCTGAACGGATTGTAGATGCCTTCGGAGCCTGGAGTGAAGTGGTATCCGTCGTACATCTCTTTCAGTTTCCGGCATGTCCCGTCGTAGGTGAGATGCTGGGTTGCGGCAAGATTCTTTATTCCTTCCTCCATATAATGTTGAATCTCACTTTCCGTCAGGCCGCACAGACTGGCGTACTGCGGGAGCATGGAGATGTCTTTCAAGTTGTTGAGGTCGCTGAAGACGCTGACTTTGCCGAATTTTGTAACTCCGGTCAGCATCGCAAACCTGATGTGCCCGTCCATGGTTTTGAGCACTCCGTAGAACGGCTTGAGAATGCCTCTGAACTCTTCCTGCAGCTGTTTGTCGCCTATGGCTTGGAGCAACGGCTTGTCGTACTCATCTACGAGGATGGCTACGCGGTGTCCGGTCTGCTCGTGCGCCCTTCTGACGATGCCTGCAAAGCGCAGTGGCAGCGATGTCTCCGACGGGTCGCTTCCGTATAGCTTTTCCCAACGGCAAAGACTGTAGTTGAGTATGTCGTGGAGATTCTCAGCCTTATTGTATCTTTCGATATTAAGGTCTATGTGCAGAACCGGCCTTGCCGTCCACTCCTTTTCCAGTCTCTCCATCGCCAGTTTCTCAAACAGCTCCTTCTTCCCCTGGAAATAAGCCACCAGCGTGGAGATGAGCAAACTCTTACCGAACCTTCTCGGGCGGCTTAGGAAGTAATACCGGCCTTCGCTCACCAGCTTGTATATGAGCTCAGTCTTGTCGATGTAGAGGTAGCCGTCCCGGCGGAGGCTCTCGAAATTCTGTACGCCTATAGGATATTTCATGCCGATATAGTTTTGCTCCGGAGACAAAGATAGCGAATAATCGGAATTGTTTAGTACTTTTGTGGCCTGTAAAGACAGAAATACGTATGGCAGAAGAGATAATATTGGGAATCGAGTCGTCGTGCGACGATACGTCGGCGGCGGTACTGCGCGGCGAGACGCTGCTGGCCAATGTGATGGCCTCGCAGGAGGTACACCGCAAGTACGGCGGGGTGGTGCCCGAGCTGGCCTCCCGCGCTCATCAGCAGAATATAGTGCCGGTGGTAAGCCAGGCCCTGGATCAGGCCGGGGTGAGGCCGGACCAGATAGATGCGATAGCCTATACCCGCGGGCCGGGCCTTTTAGGCTCGCTGCTTGTCGGGGTGTCCTTTGCCAAAGGACTGTCACTGGCTGCCGGCAAGCCGCTGGTGGATGTCAACCACCTCCAGGGCCACATTCTCTCGCATTTCATCCGGCAGGAGGGAAAGCCCTACGTGCCCCCGACATTTCCTTTCCTGGCCCTGCTGGTCTCCGGAGGCCATTCCCAGATCGTGAGGGTGGACGACCCGCTGCACTTCGAGGTGCTGGGCCGGACGATAGACGACGCGGTGGGGGAGGCGTTCGACAAGTGCGCCAAGCTTCTCGGCCTGGGCTATCCCGGCGGTCCGGTGGTGGACAGACTAGCTGCCCAGGGTGACCCGGAGCGTTTCAAGTTCGCCAAGCCGCACGTCCCCGGACTGGACTACAGCTTCAGCGGAGTGAAGACCTCCCTGCTGTATTTCGTGCGCGACCATTTGAAGGAGGACCCCGACTTCATGCAGCATAACATGGCGGATATCTGCGCCTCGTTCCAGAAGACCCTGATAGACGTGCTCATGGACAAGCTCCTGAAAACCGTGAAGCAGACAGGTATAAAACAGGTGGCCATCGGCGGCGGCGTGTCGGCCAACTCGGGCCTGCGCAGCCGTATCGCTTCCGAGGGCGAGAAACGCGGCTGGACCACCTTCATCCCCGAATTCAAGTTCACCACGGACAATGCCGCGATGATTGCCGTGGCCGGTCTCTTTAAGTTCCGCGCTGGGCTCACCGGCGGACTCGATGCCGCACCCGTTTCCAGAGCCCTTGACTTCAAGTAGATGAAAGAATTCGAGACAGCCTTCGAGGCATCGTACTCTCCCACGGAGGAGGATTTCAGGACGGCTGCGGCCAAGGCAGCCGGTGTCCCTGTCGGGAAAATAGCCGAGGTACACCTGCTCCGCCGCTCCATCGACGCCCGCTCCCGCAAGATCCTGCGCCGCTACCGGCTGGCCGCATACCTGCAGGGGGAGGTGCCGCCCGGGACCGCATCGTACAGCCTCAGTCAGGATGTCTCGCAGAAGCCGCCCGTAATCGTCATCGGAGCCGGTCCTGCCGGACTCTTCGCTGCCCTGAGGCTCATCTGCGGCAGCCGCCGTCCCATCATCCTAGAGCGGGGCAAGAACGTTCACGAACGCAAATACGACATAGCCGCCATCTCCCGCACCGGCGGCCTCAATCCCGACTCCAACTACTGCTTCGGCGAGGGCGGTGCCGGCACATTCTCCGACGGCAAGCTCTACACCCGCTCCAACAAGCGGGGCGATGTGGGTGCAGTCCTCAAGACCTTCACCGACTTCGGCGCGGACCCCATGATAAGGATCAACGCCCATCCCCACATAGGCAGCGACCGTCTGCCCGCGATAGTCGAGGCCATGCGCTCCCATATCGTGGAATGCGGAGGCGAATATCATTTCTCCAGCCGCGTCACCGACCTTCAGCAGACTCCTGGCGGAGGATGGAAGGTGCTCTGTGACAATGGCTCCGTCTTCGAGGCTCCGGAGGTCATCCTGGCTACCGGGCACTCCGCCTCGGATATTTACCGTCTGTTCATGCGCAAGGGGTGGGCGGTGGAGGCCAAAGGCTTTGCCCTCGGAGTCAGGGCGGAGCATCCGCAGGAGCTCATCGACCGGGCGCAGTACCACGGCCCGCGCATGCCCTGGCTGCCGGCAGCCGAGTACTCCCTCGTGGAGCAGGTGGACGGCAGGGGAGTATTCTCCTTCTGCATGTGCCCGGGCGGTATCCTCGTCCCCTCGTCCACCGAGCCCGGGACGGTGGTCACCAACGGCATGTCCAACTCCCGGCGCAATTCCCGCTGGGCCAATGCCGGCATCGTCACTTCCGTCGAGCCGGAGGATGTCCCCGGCGGCCCGGAAGCAATGCTGGATTTCCGGGAGGAGGTTGAGCGCCGCTGCTACGAAGTCTCGGCTTCATTCCTCGCTCCGGCCCAGCGCATGACCGATTTCGTCAAAAGCCGCAGAGGCAAGTCCGTCGTCTCGGCCCTGCCCCGGACCTCCTACGCTCCAGGAGCATTTGCCGCGGACCTCAATGACGTTCTGCCCGATTTCGTTGCCGACCGCCTGCGCAAGGCCTTCCCGGCATTTGACCGAAAGCTCAGGGGCTACTACACCTCCGAGGCCCTGCTCCTTGCAGTGGAGTCCCGCACCTCCTCGCCCGTGCGCCTGCCCCGCGACCCTCAGACCCTCCAGCACATTGACCTGCAGAACCTTTACCCCTGCGGAGAGGGAGCCGGCTATTCCGGAGGCATCGTTTCCTCCGCCATTGACGGCATCCGTGCCGCCGAGCGCATCCTGCGGTGCGACTTTTGACACTCCCGTGACCGCAACAGCCGTTCGTCTCGTAGTCGACAGCAGCCGCGCCGTCCCCTGCTACGGTACTTCCCAGGCGCATTTAAAGAAATCAGTGCCTCAGCTCACAATGCAGGTCGGAAAAGACTAGCCGCCCTCGGCTCTAGAGGGAGGGGCCCGCCGCGAAGCGGTGGGAGGGCCTGGTCTTTTCCGACCTGCATTTTAAGCCTGCTGATGCTCAGCGTTTTGTAAATGCTCAAGCGTTTTGCAAGTGGCTGAGCACTCACGAAGTGGCGTCAGACGGTAGAGTCAAATCAGTTGCATCCTCCGCAGCAGTCCCCGCCGCAGGAGGAGCATCCGCCGCCGCATGAGCTCTGCTTCAGCTCGCCGTGCAGGCCTTCGGTCAGCTCCTGCTCGGTGGCGTCGCGGACGGTGAGGATCTTGCCGGTGAAGTTGAGGGTCTTGCCGGCCATGGGGTGGTTGAAGTTCATCATCACGCTGTCGTCCTTGACCTCGTGAACCTTGCCGTGCATGACACCGCCCTGCTGGTTCATCATCGGGATCATGTTGCCGACGGTGAGGAGGCCTTCCTGGATCTTGCCGTCCACTTCGAAGATGTGCTTGGGAAGCTCGACCACCAGCTCGGGATTGTGCTCGCCGTAGCCTTCGGAGGGAGTGAGGGTGAACTCGAAGCTGTCACCGGGCTCCTTGCCGGCGATATTCTCCTCGAACTTGGGCAGGAGATAGCCCATGCCGAAGATGAAGTCGAGAGGACGGTCTTCTGTGGTCTGGTCGGCCACCTGGCCGTCCACGGTGAGGGTGTAGGTGAGTGCTACTACTTTCTTGTCACTGATTTTCATTGTCTTTAAGATTATTGTTGTTTGATTGATTGTCATTGTTGCCGCCGAGTCTGCGGATCTTCCAGCCGATGGCCGCCACGAAGATGGACATCAGGGGCGAGAGCAGGTTGAAGATGCAGTAGGGGAGGTAGGAGAGGGTAGCCACGCCGAGGACGGTGGACTGCACCACTCCGCAGGTATTCCAGGGCACCAGTACCGAGGTCACTGTGGCCGAGTCCTCGAGGCTGCGGCTGAGCAGCTCGGGAGCGTAGCCGCGCTTGCGGTAGGCCTCGGCGAACATTTTTCCCGGAACGATGATGGACATGTACTGGTCGGAGAGTACGATGTTGCAGAAGATGCCGGAGGCGACTGTGGCCGAGACGAGCTGTACGGCACTTTTCAGGCGGGATATGATGCGGGCTGTGATGGCCTCTATCATGCCGGATGCCTCCATCACGCCTCCGAAGACTATTACGCAGAGTATCAGCCATATCGTGCCGAGCATGCCGTACATGCCGGAGGTGCAGGCCAGGGTATCCAGCATCGGGTCGCCTGTGGATACGGTCACTTCTGCAGCTAAGGACTGGTAGAGGAAGTAGAAGAATTCCCGGAATCCCCTTCCGTCTCCGCATATCTGCGCGATGAGGTCCGGCTGTACGAAGAAGGCTATGATGCCGGAGAGCAGGGCCGAAACGAAGAGGGTGATGAACGGGGGAATCTTCTTGTATATCATGAAGATGGTAAGGCAGGGGATGAGCAGCAGCCAGGGACTGATGACGAACGCCGACGAGAGGCTGGCATACTGGGCGCTGAGATCCAGTTCGGAGGCCGGGTTGTAAGTGAAGCCTACGATGGTGAACACTATGCCGGAGATGACGAATGACGGCATATTGGTGTACAACAGATAGTTGATGTTCCTGTAGATATCTACTCCCGCTACGGAAGAGGCGAGGTTGGTGGTGTCGGACATGGGCGAGCGCTTGTCCCCGAAGTAGGCTCCGGAGATGATGGCTCCGGCCAGCCAGCCCTCGGAGATGCCCAGCATGGTGCCCGCGCTCATCATCGCTACGCCTATGGTGCCGATGGTGGTCCACGAGCTGCCCGAGAGCACCGATACTATGGCCGTAAGCAGGAATACCACCAGCAGGAATATCTTCGGGCTGATGAGCTTCATGCCGTAGTAAATCAGGGTCGGAACCACTCCCGACAGCATCCAGGTGGAGGTCAGGGCCCCGATCATCAGGAGGATGAAGATGGCCGGTCCGGTCTTGCCGAGGTTGTCGATGATGCCCTCCTCCAGCCGGGACCAGGGCATCTTGAGATGGAATAAAGAAATCCCGATGACCGTCAGCGCGGCCATCAGCAGAGCCACCTGGGAGGCGCCTCCGGTGATATCGGCCCCGAAGATGGTCACTCCGATAACAATCAGAGTCATCAGCAGGATGACCGGGATGAAGGATATTAGCAGTCCAGGTTGTTTCATTATAGTCCACTGATGTCTGCCCCTTCGAATGCCAGCGTGGGTATCTGCCACGGCATGAATCCGATGGGGTCGTTTCCGATAAATATGTTCCGTGCCCAGAGCGAGAGGAAGTCCCCGCTCAGGTTCATTTCCTTGACAGGATAGAGCCGCTGCCCGTTCTCGAAGTACCAGCCCTCGATACCGTAGGAGAAGTCGCCGGTGACGGGATTGCTGTTGCCTCCGTTGAAGCCGGTGATGAGCACTCCGCTGCCGGTCTGCCGCAGAATCTCTTCCAGCCCAATTCCGGAGTTGTGAGGGAAGCAGACGGCGGTAGCGTCCTCACTGGTCCTGGGCATTCCGAGCTTATTGGCAAAATAGGTGTTCAGGAAGTAGGTCCGCACCACTCCGTCACGGATGATGTCCCGTTCGCAGGTGGCCGCGCCCTCGCTGTCGAAGTAGCCGGAACCGGTGCGTCCGGGGATGAGGGGATTGTCCGTAATCAGCAGGTTCTCCGGGAAGAGCCGCTTGCCGAGCGAGTCCAGCAGGAAGGAGTTCCGCTGCTGGAGCGAGGAACCGTTGAGGGCGGAGATGATGGCCGAGACGACCTTCGCAGAGACAGTATTTTCCAGGACAATATTGTATTTCCCGGAGTTGAGCTTGCGGGCCTCTATCATGGGCACGGTCCGTTCGTAGGCGGTTCTGCCGCATCCGGAGCGCAGGCGGTCGAAGAAGAGGGCGCCCTCCATCCAGTTGTTCTGGGGACGGGCCTCCCCGTGTCCGCGGACAGTACATTCGCAGACTACGGAGTAGAATGTACTGGATGATTCGGCTTCCAGCCCCTGGGAGTCAATGATGTAGTCCGAGCGGAGGCAGTCGTCCCAGTCGCAGGCGGTGGAGATGAGGCGGGAGTCGCTCTTGTCCACCTCGGCGTCAGTGGCCTCGAGGATATCGGTCTTGGCCTTGAAGGAAATATCGGAAAAATGCGGGTCGCACTGTTCCAGGTCCGGCCTGCCCCCGCGGTAGTACAGCGATGGGTCGGGAAGGGTGCGGCAGTCGTCCGGGGCGAGCAGCCGGCATGAGTCGATACATCTGCGGATGAAGGGCTGCAGCTCGCTCCCGTCCAGGCGGTTGGTGGAGAAGGCTCCGTACCGGCCTTCGGTGAAAAGGGCGATGCCCAGGGCGGCGGAGGTGGATTCCTGCAGCTTCTCTATCTCCCCGTTGAGGTATGATACGGAGGTCTGCGTGCTCTCCGACAGGGTCACGCGGCAGCCGGACGCACCGCAGGCGAGGGCTGTCTCCAGGGCTTTCTGTGCTATGTCTTTATTCATTGATGCCTCCTACATTAAGTTTGCTGACCAGGACTGACGGCATGCCGCAGGATACGGGGCAGTACTGCCCTTTGCCGCAGGTCCAGGTGCTGTCGTCCACTATGAGGTTGCCGGCCACGCCGGTGATGGCCGCCAGGGCCTCCGGACCGTTGCCGATGATGTTGGTGTCCTTGATGGGACGGGTCAGGTGTCCGTCCTCTATCATGTATCCGGACTTGACGTAGAATGTGAAGTCTCCGGCGCCTATCTGGACCTGACCGTTGGCGAAATTGTCCACGTAGATGCCCTTTTTCACCGAGCGGATCAGGTCCTCCTCGGTGGCCGGGCCGTTCTCCATGTAGGTGGAGCGCATCCTCGGGATGGGCATGTAGCGGAAGGATTCGCGGCGGCCGTTGCCGGTGGGGGCGACCCCGTAGTGCCGGGCGCTGATGCGGTCGTGGAGATAGGAGTTGAGCACTCCGTTGCGGACCATGTAGGTCTTCTGGCCCGGAACGCCCTCGTCATCCACGTTGACCGAGCCGCGGAAATAGGGCAGGGTGCCGTCGTCCACTATGTTGATGTCTGGGTTGCAGATGAGCTTGCCCATGCGGTCGGAGAAGATCGATGTGCCCTTGCGGTTGAAGTCGGCCTCGAAGGAGTGGCCTATGGCTTCGTGCAGCAGTATGCCGGAGCCTCCGGCACCCATGACCACGGGCATTTCCCCGCAGGGCGGACGCGAGGCCTCGAAGAGGCGGTTGCAGCCTTTCACGACATCGTCGGCCAGGGCCTGTACGAGTTCCTGAGACAGGAAGTCGAAGCCCTTGCGGTAACTCTTGGATGCGTAAAAGTTCTCCATCCGGCTGCCCTCCTGCATCACCACGGTAGCTGACATAAGGGCCATGGGGCGCATGTCAGTAAAGCATTGTCCTAAGGAGTTGAAGAAGAGGATGCGGGTCTGCTGGTCCCCGATGCGGCCGGTGATGTTGATGACCCTCTCCGAAGCCTGCTGTATCAGGTCGCGGAGCATCAGGAGGTATTCCTTTTTCTCTTCTACGGTGTGCCGCTCCCAGTCGGAAGAGTCCGAAAGCAGGGGATAGTGATTGGCGGAATCCACCGGCGTGCAGTCTTCCGGCAGGTTCACCTTCGAGGATGAGTCCCGGGCTATCTCGGCGGCTGTGGAGGCGGCCCTCATCAGATCCTCCATGCGGGTGCTCTCCGAGAAAGCGTAGCCGGTGCGGTCTCCGCTCAGGACGCGGATGCCGACGCCGAAATCGATGTTGGAGCGGGCGGAGTTGACTTCTCCGTCCCGGAGCGAGAGCTCATTGTTGACGGTGTGCTCGCAGAAGATGTCGGCGTAGTCCCCGCCTTTGGAAAGGGCTGCGGACAGCAGTCTGCGGGCCTCGGAAGGCCCGATGCCGAATATTCCGGAATATGATGTGTCTGGTCTGGAACTGTTCATGTCTTGCGTTCAAATAAAAGGGGCTCAGCTGGAAGCACAAGCCCCTTTTAACTCTTTTTGTGTAGCAGAGTCTGAGATAAATTAGATGTTGGTAGCCTTGACCTTGACCAGCTTGCCGTTCTGGACGAAAGCCAGTTCGGAGTTGGTCTTCTTCTTCTCCTTGACCAGGTTCTGGAACGTGGCGTTCAGACCGTCGAGGATATTGTCTCTAAGCTCCCGTGATTCTAGTTCGCTCATAATTGATCAATTGGTTGAACAAGGTTTTGTTATGTATTTTCGTCGTTATGTCTTTTCCTCCCTCGCAGATGATCACAGGTGAGTTGGAGTTGTCTATGATCATCCAGTATTCGCAGACCGGTATGTACAGGTGGAACAGGTTCTTGATACCCATGTCGTACCGGCGCCGGATACTCTCCTCGCTTACGTTGTGCCCTCCGGACTGCACCCTCAGCCTGACCCTCTCAACGGCCAGCGACGGCATGTTCAGCCAGAAGTAGAGCAGGGTCACTATATAGCCCCGGCTCTGGGCGTTGCGGATGAGGTTCACGTAGCTTCTGGTGGCCAGCGTCGTCTCTATCGCGAAATCCTGCCCTTCGTTTATCAGTTCCTCCACTCTGGCCAGCATTATCCTTCCCGCCTGTATCGCGGCCTTCTCCGGGTTGAAGGGAGAGAGGCCCCGCGCTATCTCGTCCGCGTTTACGAAGTTGCCGCAGTTCAGCATATTCGGAAGAATGGTGTAGGAAGCTGTCGTCTTACCCGCACCGTTGCAACCTGAAATGATGAATAACTTAGGCATACTTCATAACACAACTGCTTACAAAAATAATGAAAAAACCTCAAAAATCCGGCACAATTTGCGAAAAAGTTTTCAACATCCGCCCGATGCCGCCACGGCGAAAAGAGCGAAATCTCCCAGTACAGGGTCTTCCGGGAATACTTTCAGCAGGAAACGGGTTATCTCCTCGGCAGTCCTGATATCCGCGCTGCGCCTTGCAGTTATACCCAAATTCGCCGCACTCCGGTGCACATGCACGTCCAACGGGATGATCAGTCCCCGCTTGTCTATGCTCTTCCACAGTCCCAGGTCCACCTTTCCGTCGTCCCGGACCATCCACCGCCTCAGCATGTGAATCTTCTTGTTGGCTGCCGAAGGGTCGTCCTTCTGCCCGTAGACGCGGACGCGCATCTGTCCCGGGGTGAGGACCTCGAGGCTCTCATTGTCACGGTAGAATTCCCTGAGCCTGCCGCAGATGCCCGCGAACTCCGACCATCTGACAGTACGATGCAGGGAGGTACTGTCGCTGCGGTACTCTCCCGCCATGACATATTCGTAGGGTTGCCATCCCATCTCGTCCATTGCCCTGCGGCAGTCCCTGACTATCATCTCCCTGCGGCCCCAGGCCAGATGGGCTGCCACAGCCGCCGCCACCTCCACGTCCTGGAGGTTTGCCCTTCCCTCAGCCATCAGGCCGGCAAAGTGCTTGGGGAAGATTATCGGGTCGCCGGTAAAATATTTCCAGTCATTGTATTGCGCCGCGTATTCCCGCAGCAGCCGTGTCACTTCAGTTTCATTCATGCTTTTTTTGACTATTTTTGCCGTGCAAATATAATGACTCGACGGCAATGATAATCACGGCGGACAGCGGTTCGACCTCCATCGACTGGAGGATCCTGAGGCGGGATGAGCCCGTCCGGAGGCTGGTGTCTCCGGGGGTCAATCCTGTGCTTCAGAAGGTTGAGGCTATGCGCGGAGTCTTTGCCGAAGCTCTGAAGGGTGTTGAAGGACCGGGCATCCGGGTGTATTTTTACGGTGCCGGGGTGGTCTCGGAGGCTGCCGGGGAGAAGGTCCGTCAGGCTCTGCGGGCCGTACTTCCGGGATGTGAGGTGACGGCCGGTTCTGACCTGGAGGCAGCCGCCATTGCCCTGCTCGGTGATAAGGACGGAGTCGCGGCAATCCTGGGGACAGGCTCCAACAGCGGGCTGTACCTCGGAGGACGGATGGTCCGGAACATTCCGGCCGGAGGCTTCATCCTCGGGGACGAGGGCAGCGGGGCCTGGCTCGGAAAAATGCTGCTGGCGGACTACATCAAGGGACTGCTGCCTCAGGAATTGGAAATTGCTCTGCGGGAGGAGTCCCCGGGACTCGACTATCCGGCGGTGGTCAGCCGGGTCTACGGAGGAGAGATGCCCTCGCGGTACCTGGCTTCGTTCTCCCTTTTCCTGGGGCGGCGGAAGGATTGTACATATGTCCGAGGTCTGGTGGCAAATGGGTTCCGTCTTTTTCTGGAGCGCAATGTGTTGCGCTACGGCCGTCCTGACCTGCCTCTTGCGGCGGTCGGATCGGTGGCATGCGCATACGGAGACATCTTACGGGAGGTTGCGGCGGAGTGTGGTGTGTGCCGGGTGCTGACTGCTCCGGGGGCGGGGGACGGCCTGGAACGTTATTTTTCCAAAATGATAGAGTGACGATTTGAAGTTATGATGATACCTTTATTACAGGAGGCGGTGGACGCGCTCAGCTCAGTGCCCGGAATAGGGAAGGTGACGGCCATGAGGATGGCGCTCTTCCTGCTGCGGCGGCCCGAGGAGGAGACCCTCCGGATGGGCAATGCCCTGATACGGCTCCGCACCGAGGCCCGTTACTGCCGGATATGCAATATGCTCTCGGAGGAGGAGATATGCCCGATATGCGCGGATTCCCGGCGGGACCGCTCGACTATCCTCGTGGTGGAGAATATACAGGATGTGATGAGTATCGAGGAGACGGGGGAGTACAACGGGGTCTACCATGTGCTGGGAGGGGTGATATCGCCCATGGACGGTATCGGTCCGGATGACCTGCCGCTCGACTCGCTGGTGGAGAGGGCGTCTTCGCCTGATGTCAGGGAGGTGATCATCGCGATAGGCAAGGGGATGGCCGGTGAGACCACCTCGTTCTATATCAACCGGCTGCTGGCCCGTACCGGAGTGCGTGTGACGGCTATCGCCCGCGGGGTGGGCTTCGGGGACGACCTCGAGAATGCCGATTCGCTGACGCTCGGAATGTCCATCAAGAACCGTACGCCTTTGTTATGAGCTATATCGAACTTTTTCTTCTCGCGGCAGGTCTGTGCTTCGATACTTTCGCGGTCTCGCTTACCGGCGGGATATGTACCCGCGGCAGTCTGTGTGTCAGGCAGATTCTGCGGATTATTTTCTGTTTTGCAGTGTTCCAGGCCGGACTCACCTTTGCAGGCTGGCTGCTGGGCTACAGCGTGAGCGACTACATCTCGAAGGTGGACCACTGGGTGGCATTCGTCCTGCTGGGCTACATCGGGGTGAAGATGATAATCGAGGGCTGCTCCAAGAAAGAGGAGGAAGTGTCCGGCACGTCGCTGCTGAATACCAGGCAGCTCGTGCTCCTGTCCGTGGCTACCAGCATCGATGCCGTGGCAGTCGGCATATCCCTGGCCATGATCAAGCTGTCATTCCTCAAGATAGGCATCACCACGGCTATGGTGCTGGCCTGCACGGCCCTGGCCTCCCTCGCCGGTCTGCTCGGCGGCCGCCGCCTCGGAGCCGGTATCGGCAGGAAGTCCGAAATCCTCGGCGGCCTCATCCTTATCGCCATCGGAGCGAAAATTCTCATCGAGCACCTGTCTGTGTAAATCCGGCTGCTTGAGAAAAATTGCCGATTTTGGCGGGTAATTTGTATATTTGCGGCCGAGTATTAACGAATTAAGTTTATAGAGTTGAAATTCAAGCCTTTCGAGTTCAGAGTCCGATGTTATTGGTGAGTCCGGCGCTCTCCAGCGGGAGAGTATTACCCATCAATTTAACCATCATCAAACTCCGAAAGAAGCATGATACAGATATTCTATAAAGACAAAGGCAAGATATCCATCTCCCAGTCCGTAGTATTTCTGGATGAACTGGGAATGGACGATGTAATCTGGATTGACCTTTTCTCCCCGGACGGAGACGAGAAACGCGCGGTCGAGGCTTTCCTCGATACCTCCCTGTCCTCCAGGGCCCAGGCCGAGGAGATCGAGTCATCGTCCCGCTACTCCGAGACCGAGACGACCATCTCCGTCAACACCAACTTCCTGATTCCCGGCCCGGACGAGTACTCGATGGAAGCTGTCTCGTTCATTCTCTGCGAGGGTATCATCGTGTCCATCAGGAACGTGCAGTTGCGCAGCTTCTCGGACATACAGCGCAGGATACAGGTCAACAGCCGGCTCTATCCCACAGGCTATCACGTCCTGATCGGCATCGTGGAGAACCGAATCGACCTCGATGCCGACATGATCGAGCTCATGTCCAAGGAGATAGACACCTACAGCAAGAAGGTCAGTGCCGGCAAGGATGTCAACGAGGAGTTCCTCTTAGATATCAACCAGCTGCAGGAGAACACCATGCTGGTGCGCGAGAACGTGGTCGACAAGCAGAGGATGATATCCTCCATCATGAAGAGCGACAAGTTCCCCCGCGATATCTTTCCGAAACTTTCGGTCATCAACAAGGACATCGTGTCCCTGCTCAACCATACCAACTTCAGCTTCGAGCGTCTGGACTACCTCCAGAACACAGTAGTCGGTCTGATCAACCTCGAGCAGAACCGCATCATGAAGGTCTTTACCTTCGTGTCCCTGCTCCTGATGCCGCCGACCCTCATAGCGTCCATCTACGGCATGAATATCAACCTGCCGGTGGCCGGCAGCGGACTGGCGGACTTTTTTATTCTGCTGGCGTTGATGATTGTTGCGATTTTTGTAGTAATTTTGGTTTTCCGAAAACGAAGAATGCTTTAGAATATGAGTGATATCAAGAAACCTGAAACCTGGGCCGAAGGCCGCCGCAAGATAGACTGGGTAAGGGCCAACATGCCACTGCTCAACAGGATAGAGAAGAAATTCAAGGAAGAGAGACCCTTCGAGGGACTGAAAATAGCCCTCTCGATACATCTGGAGGCCAAGACGGCCTACCTCTGCGAGACCCTGGCCGCCGGCGGGGCGCAGATGTACATCACCGGCTCCAATCCTCTTTCCACCCAGGACGACGTGGCCGCCGCTCTCGTACACGAGGGCCTCGAGGTATTCGCCTGGTACGGCTGCTCGGAGCAGGAATACATGGACAATATCCGCAAGGTAGTCTCCTGCGGACCCAATATCATCATCGACGACGGAGGCGACCTGGTGCATACCCTGCATACCGAGATGCCGGAACTCATCCCCGGAATCATCGGAGGCTGCGAGGAGACCACCACCGGAGTTATGAGGCTCGAGGCCATGGCCAGGGCAGGGGAGCTGCGCTTCCCCATGGTGCTGGTCAACAATGCCAAGTGCAAATACCTCTTCGACAACCGCTATGGTACAGGCCAGTCCGTATGGAACGGCATCAACCGCACGACCAACCTCATCGTGGCCGGTAAGAATGTCGTGGTGGCCGGATACGGCTGGTGCGGCAAGGGCGTGGCCATGAGGGCCAAGGGGCTGGGAGCCTCGGTCATCGTCACCGAGATCGACCCGGTCAAGGCCATAGAGGCTGTCATGGACGGATTCAAGGTCATGCCGATGGAGCAGGCCGCGGAGTTAGGAGATATATTCGTGACCGTGACCGGCTGTAAGGACGTCATCACTCCCGCACACTTCCTGAAGATGAAGGACGGAGCCATCTGCTGCAACGCCGGACACTTCGACAGTGAGGTGGACGTCCGCGGTATCAAGGCCATGGCCGTGGAGTCGTGGGAGGCCCGCAGCAATATCATGGGCTACCGTCTCTCCAACGGCCGTTCCGTGTTCATTCTCGCCGAGGGCCGTCTGGTCAATCTGGCTTCGGGAGACGGGCATCCCGCCGAGATCATGGACATGAGCTTCGCCATCCAGGCCCTGGGTGCCCGCTATCTGGTACGGCACCGCGGAGAGGACATGCCCCGCATCATAAGCGTCCCGGTGGAGATAGACGCCGAGGTGGCCCGGATGAAGCTCGAAAGCTGGGGCACCGGTATAGACACCCTGACCCCCGAGCAGGAGGAATACCTGTACGGCGGTCATTAACAGAAGTTCCGGAAGATTTTAAAAATTTTAAAAAATATAAAAATGCTGAAAGTAAAGTTCTACACTGGCATAGATATTCCCTTGGAGTTCCACCGTGCGCGTATCGTGCAGAAGGTGAGGCTTCTGCCTATCGAAGAAAGACTGGAGGCCCTGAAGAAGGGCGGATTCAATACCTACCGCATGGATTCGGCGGATGTCTATCTGGACATGCTGACCGACAGCGGAACCAACGCCATGAGCGACCTGCAGTTGGCCGCCATGATGCGGGCCGACGACGCATACGCCGGCAGCGAGTCGTTCAAGCGGCTCGAGAAGGCCGTCTTCGACGTGCTCGGCAAGCGATATGTGGTGCCCGCGCATCAGGGCCGCGCAGCCGAGAATGTTATCATGCGGGCTTTCCTGAAGCCCGGGGACATAGTCCCCATGAACTACCACTTCGGCAGTACCGTCAACCACATAAAACTCAACGGCGGACGTCCCGTCGATCTCGTTGACCCCGAAGTGGCCTTCTCCTCCGCTTCAGACAATCAGTTCAAGGGCAATATCGACATCGCCCGCCTGGAGGAGTGCATCGCTCAGTACGGGGCGGAGCACATACCTTTCATCCGCATGGAGGCTTCCACCAATCTTATCGGCGGACAGCCCTTCTCGATGGCCAACCTCATGGAGGTGCGCAAGGTGGCCGACCGCCACGGCATCAAGGTGCTGCTTGACGCCTGCCTGCTCGGAGAGAACGCCTGGCTGATCATTCAGCGCGAGCCGGAGTACGCCCATGCAGCCCTGGGCGAAGTCCTGCTGAAGATGTGTTCGCTGGCCGATATCGTCTATTTCTCGGCCCGCAAGCTCTCCTGCACCAGAGGTGCCGTCATCGCCACCGACAACTACCAGGACAAACTTAAGATGGACCAGGTGGTGGCCGTATTCGAGGGCTACGTCACCTACGGCGGCATGTCCATGAAGGAGATAGAGGCCATGGCCCAGGGACTGTACGAGGCTACTGACGAGGAGTACATCTGCCAGAACCCCGAGTTCATAAGGTATTTCGTGAATGAAGCCGTCAGGATGGGCATCCCGATGGTGACCCCTCCGGGTGTGCTCGGAGCCCAGATAGACGCTAAGAAGTTCTGCGACCATCTGCCCGTGAAGGACCTGCCCGCCAGTTCCCTCGCCGCAGCCATTTACCTGTGCTCCGGAGTGAGGACCATGGACGGCGGCACCTACGCCGATGTCTCGGAGGACGATCCGGACTTCATCGCAGATATGGAGCTCGTCCGCATGGCATTTCCCCGCAAGGTGCTGACATTGTCCCAGACAATGTACGCCCTCGACCGCCTGAAATGGCTCTACGACAACCGCCGCCTCATCGGCGCCATCCGCTGTCACGACATCCCCGGCATGCAGCGCTGCTTCCGCACCCCGATGGAACCCGTCGGCGACTGGCCCGAACGCCTCGTCGCCAGGTTCAAGGAAGACTTCGGTGACAGTTTGTAAAAGAAAAAGAATAAAAATACCGCCCGGTTGTCAATTCAACCGGGCGGTATTTTTTAGTGACCTCGGCGGGATTCAAACCCACAACCTTCTGATCCGTAGTCAGATGCTCTATTCAGTTGAGCTACGAGGCCAATATCCTGTGTATTGCTACTCAGACTTTGCAGTCTCTTCTGCAACTACTCCTGCAAACTTTTTCTCCTTGATACGTGCCTTCTTACCGGTCAGGTTCCTGAGGTAGAAGATTCTTGCTCTGCGGACTTTACCGCTCTTATTGAGCTCAATCTCGGAGATGAAAGGTGAGTAAAGAGGGAATATCCTTTCAACGCCTACTCCGTTGGAAATCTTGCGTACAGTGAAAGTCTGGGTTGTACCGGCACCTTTCCTCTGTATCACTACTCCACGGAACTTCTGGAGTCTCTCCTTGTTCTCTTCCTTAATCTTATAGGTCACAGTAACTGTATCGCCTGCCTTAAACTCGGGATACTTTTTCTCGTCCTGTGCAAATGCCTGTTCTGCAATCTTTATTAAATCCATTTTCTTAATCTTTTTTGGCAACATTGCTGTCATCATCGACATCTATGCAAGAGGTTGCTTATTTTTTGGGACTGCAAAGATAGATAAAACATGAAACATTCCAAATTTTTTTAGCATTTAACTGAACATTTTTTTCAATCTGTCGAAGAAATTCTTGTCCATTTTGCTTGGTTTGGGAGTGAAATTCTCTGAGTTTCTGAGTTTTTCAAATATCTCTTTTTCACTCCTGTCTATCTTTGCCGGAGTCCATGCCTGAATGAACACCAGGAGGTCTCCCCGTCCGTATCCATTGATGTCGGGAACTCCTTTGCCGCGTACCCTCAGTATCGCTCCGGACTGTGTGCCGGCTTCTATCTTAATCCTTACCTTTCCGTCAGCAGAAGGTATTTCAGCCGATGTGCCGAGCACTAAGTCTGGAATTGATACGAAAAGTGTGTATATCAAGTCATTTCCGTCCCTCTGCAGTTCTCCGTTATCTTCCTCCTCTATAAGTACGAGAAGATCTCCGTTGACGCCGTTGCCCTTGGCTGCATTTCCCTTGCCGTGAACTGTCAGCTGCATGCCTTCCACAACACCTGCCGGAATCTTGAATGATACTTCCTCGGTATCCTCGACAATGCCTGCTCCATGGCAGTGGGGGCAAGGTTTTGTAATGACCTTGCCCTCGCCTCCGCAGGTCGGGCAGGGGGAGGTGGTCTGCATACGTCCCATGAAGGACTGGACCATCCTGGTCACCATTCCGGTGCCGTGGCATGTCTCGCATGTATGTACATCGGCTTCGGACTCAGCTCCGCGTCCACCGCAGTGCGGGCATTTTACGGCTTTTTTTATCTTGACAGTCTTGGTGACGCCGTTTACAATTTCGGAAAGTGACAATTTGACACGTATGCGGATATTCGAACCTTTTTTTACCCGTGCGCCTCCTCGTCCGGAAGAAGAACCGAAACCTCCGAATCCTCCTCCGAAACCTCCTCCGAAAATGTCTCCGAACCGGCTGAAGATGTCTTCCATAGTGAATCCTCCAAAACCTTCGAATCCACCGCCGCCTCCTGCGGCACCGCTCATTCCTGCATGACCGAACTGGTCATAGCGTGCTTTTTTGTCAGGGTTGCTCAGAACATCGTAGGCCTCTGCCGCTTCCTTGAATTTCTCCTCTGCTGCCGAGTCTCCCGGATTGCGGTCCGGATGATATTTGAGGGCCATTTTACGATAGGCCTTCTTAATCTCATCCTGCGATGCGTCCCTGGATACACCAAGGACCTCATAGTAATCTCTCTTATCTGCCATAATCTACACCCCCACTACAACTTTTGCGAAACGTATTACCTTGTCATTCAGTTTATAGCCTTGCTGGATGACATCTACTATCTTGTTTTTCTGCTTCTTTTCCTGTACCGGAAGCTGGGCGACGGCTTCGTGGAAATCTGTGTCGAGTTCCTTGCCCAGGGCTTCTATCACGCTGAGACCACGGCCTTTCAGGAATGTCATCAGCTTGTTGTATATCAACTCGGTACCTTCTATCGCCGCCTGGTCCGCTTCGGATTCCTTCAGCACCTGAAGGGCTCTTTCACAGTCATCCAGTACTGGCAGCATACCTTTAATTATGTCTTCTCCTGCAGAGGCTATCAGATCCAGTCTTTCCCTCGCGGTTCTTCTGCGGTAGTTGTCAAATTCAGCGGCAAGGCGGATGTATTTGTCATTGACCTCAGCAACACGTGCTTCGAGTGCCTTGACAGCCTCATCCTCCTGCTGTACTTCTTCCTGGGCAGTCTGTTCATTGTTTTCCCCGGACGTGTCCTGCGGAACGGTTTCCTGATTTATATCTTTGTTCTCTTCCATACTATCTTTATTTTCTATCCGGCAATGCTTTCAGCAAAAACACTGCCAGAAGAAAAAATCGACAAAATGTCAGTCGGCCCGGTTAGAGTTTCGTGATGTGAGGTTCCACATCCCTGTATTTGGGCATAGTCGCTCCGATAGGTGCTCCTATATAGGTGGGATCGCACATTAAGTATCTGGTGCCGTCGTGTGTGAAACTGTCTCCCGTTACACTTGAGGGGAGTGCAACTCCGCAGGCCACATGTCCTTTGTAACTGAACATGGCTACGTCCAGGCCCAGGAGATCCTTGACGAGCCATGAGAATACCAGTACTCGGTCCTTGCAGTTGTTGGAACCGTAAAAGAATGACTCCTCTATGAAGAGAGGCTTGGCCCGTCCGAACATCTCATAATCGGTTTTGTAGTCGAATCCCCTTTGAATCAAGGTCAGGACGAAAGATACAGCCTGTACAGGATCCATGCTGTCCTTGAGAATCTTATATCTGACGCTGGTGAAGACTGCCTTCTTGAGCTGGCTGTCCACATCTGAGAGATGGTATGTTATCAGGTCTGACTGCGGATAGTCAAGAGTGAATTTGACGCAGGGTATGTTCAGCGGTACGCTTACATCCTCTCCTATGTACTGTGTCCATGAATGCAGGGCCTTCAGCTGGTAGTCGCTGTTGCTGACGATGAGCTGGCGGTCTATGACCAGATTCATTTTTTTCTCTGCGGCGGAGAAATCGTTGGAGAAGGTGTACAGCGGGTCCTGGCTGTTCAGGCGGTTGTAGCTGTAGATGTAGAAGTCCTCATTGTCGTCAGTGATGTAGGACACCTGGTAGATGGGAGCGGAGAACGGCAGCAGCAGTATCATCTGTCCTCCTGACGAGCCTACCCTGGCTTTATACTGGAGTTGGCTGAGAAGGAACATCTGGGTCATGATCTTCTCGTTGACGTACTCGTCGATATAGACGGCGTCTGTCATTTTCTTTATAGTGGTGTAAAGAGCCCAGTCGCTCATTGAGTGTTCCTTGCGCATGTTGTCAAGAGCCTCTACAGTCGGCATGAAATCGGATTCAGAGAGTACTTTCCATGCTTTAGAGGCATCCTGTTCGGTAGCCTGGATGCGCGGTATTCTCATGTTGTCGGCGAATGGTATTGCACCCTTGATTCCGAAAAAGTCTACAGAAACCGTGCTGTTCCCGGAATAAGCAGCTGAGATGGCCGGAACAGGAGCAGACACTGCAGGAGCGGATATGAATCCTGGAACGGGGAGGCCGGGCAGTGACTTATGTGCGGTTTCCTCTGATGGATTGTAATAGACAGGTTCATCAGGGACCGGACCCACAGGGTCTTCCTTGCCTCTCTGAACCAGAAACTCTTCCCATGCGGCGGCCAGATAGTCGGAGAACTCCGCGTTGGCCTTGGACCTCCAGTCCTGGAATTCCTTAGTCCTCTGCCTGTAGAAATCAAGGAATGAGTCATCCGTCTGGGCACCGGCCGGAACCATTGCTCCTGTCAGTGCCGCAGCCATAATGAAGAAGTATTTGGAAATTCTAGTCATATTGCATTTCAAATTTAAAATAAAGCTCCCTCCGGACTGACAGACGCGGGGGGAGCTTGAGTCATTGTAGTTTCAAGTACTTAGTTGGCGTTCTTCTGCATCTCCAGAGCCATCTCCTCGTCAAAGGTTTTCATGAACAGATGCTGGTCAAAGTCAACAGCCAGCTTCTGATCCTTTGAGATAGCTTCCTCGAGGCCGTCCATTACTTTTGTTCTGGGCATTTCTATGTTTACCCAGAATTCATAGGTGCCGTCCTCGTTCTGATAGAGTTTGGTGCCTCTTACGACTGCTCCGTTGAGTTCCTGGTTGACAACCAGCCTTACATTCTGCTCCACTTTCTGGGCAAACTCGGCCTTGTTCGCAACGTTGACCTGGTTCATGTATCTCTCGGTGACAGCCTTTACAACGGAAGATATCTGAGTTCCCAACTGAGTACGGGCGTTGAGATCAGCGATAGTCCTGGCCATTTCCTGATCCGGGCTTGTGCCGGAAGCAGTGGCGCGGAAATACTCCATGTCGGATTTGTCGGCGGGAGTATTGAACGGCATAATGATTTCGGTCTTACCGGCATTCATGACGTTCTTCTGGCCGCCGCATGACGAAACAGCCGTCACCATGGCGATGACAGCGGCTACTACGGGGAAAAATTTTGTTTTCATACGTTTAAATAAATTATTAATTAAAACACAAATGTAATGTCTTTTTTGGTAAAAAGCAATAAAAATAGGAGTGTCCTGAAAATGTGACACTCCTATTTGAATTTTTTTGAACCGGTTCGGTCCTACATCTTGTCATTGCTGCCGAGAACATCGTATATCTTGTGGATATACAGCTGTTTCAGCTTGTCACGAGCAGGACCGAGATATTTTCTGGGATCGAACTCCTCGGGATGCTCGACAAGCACTTTGCGGATGGCTGCCGTCATGGCCAGACGTCCGTCGCTGTCGATGTTGATCTTGCAGACCGCTGACTTTGCAGCCTCACGGAGCTGGTCCTCGGGAATACCGATAGAGTCTTTCAGATGTCCGCCGTAGTGGTTGATCTCAGCCACGATATCCTGGGGCACTGAGGACGAGCCGTGAAGAACGATGGGGAATCCAGGGATACGCTTTTCGATCTCGTGCAGGATGTCCAGACGGATCTCAGGCTTCTGACCGGGCTTGAACTTGTATGCGCCGTGGGATGTTCCGATGGAGATGGCAAGGGAATCCACACCGGTCTTGTTTACGAAGTCCTCGACTTCCTCAGGACGGGTATAGGTATGGCTCTCAGCCTTCACGTCATCCTCTACTCCGGCCAGGACACCGAGCTCGCCCTCTACTGTAACATCATACTTGTGAGCATACTCGACAACCTTGCGGGTCAGTTCCACATTCTCGTCGTAGGGCTTGGACGAACCGTCAATCATGACTGATGAGAAACCGTACTCGATGCAGCTCTTGCAGAGCTCGAAGCTGTCACCGTGATCGAGGTGCAGCACGATGGGAATGTTGCAGCCCAGTTCCTTGGCATACTCCACGCCGCCCTGGGCCATATAACGGAGGATAGTCTGGTTGGCATACTTGCGGGCACCGCTGGATACCTGCAGGATGACAGGAGACTTGGTCTCCACACAGGCCTGGATGATGGCCTGCATCTGTTCCATGTTGTTGAAATTGAAGGCGGGAATAGCATAGCCGCCGTTGATGGCCTTCTTGAAGAGCTCTCTTGAGTTCACGAGGCCGAGTTCTTTGTAAGATACCATAATATATCTATCTTTAAAATTAAATATCCGATATTCTTGCTATCGTCTCGCAAATTTAGATATTTTTGTAATATGAACAAAAAAGTAATCATTTTCTCAGCTCCCTCCGGAGCGGGCAAAAGCACTGTCGTAGGACATCTGCTGAGGCGGTTCGATTTCCTTGAATTCTCCATATCAGCGACTTCGCGTCCGCCCCGCGGCACAGAGCGGAATGGCGTCGAGTATTATTTCTTCTCAGAGGAGGAGTTCCGTAATCTTATATCGCGCAATGCATTCGTAGAATATGAGGAGGTGTATCCCGGCTCATTCTACGGAACACTGCGTTCCGAGGTGGAGCGTATATGGGCGAAGGGCCATGTCATTCTTTTTGACATAGATGTCAAGGGCGGGGTAAATCTCAAGCGTATCTTTGGGGATGCCGCACTGTCTGTATTTGTCAAGCCTCCCTCGGTGGAGGAGCTCAGGCGCAGGCTGCAGGGAAGGGGAACGGATTCGCCCGAGGCGATAGACAGAAGAGTGGCTAAGGCGGCTGAAGAGCTGCTGTATGAAACGAAGTTTGACAAAGTGCTGGAGAATGATGTCCTGGAGAGGACGCTCGCGGAAGCTGAGAAGACAGTTCTTGATTTCGTTAATAAGAAATAAGTGAAGGCTATGACGGAGGTCCTGTATTTCGGTTCTTTCAATCCCGTCCATTTCGGACACGTGGCCATAGTGGAGTATGTGGCTGCGATGAATGAGGTGGATGCAGTGACAATAGTGCCGTCCCCCCACAGTCCGTTCAAGGACCTGTCCATTCTGGCTGATCCCATAAAGAGGCTGGAGGAGGTAAGGAAGGCATTTGCGGGCCTTTCTCCCAAAATCAGGATATCTGATATCGAATATCACATGCAGGAGCCGCTTTACACTATAAATACCCTTCATGCCCTGAAGGGAAAAAAGAGCGGAACGGAACTGGTCCTGCTCATGGGGGCTGACAATGTCCAGGGCCTGGAAAGATGGCATCGTGGGAATGATATTGTACAGGAATTTCCTGTATGGGTATATCCCCGGGCCGGGGCAGACGGTGCCGCGCTCTGCAGGGCCTACAATAGCAGGGCAGGAGTCCGGGGATTCAGATTTCTAGAGGAAGCGCCGCTTCTGGACATCTCCTCGACACAGATTAGAAACCAACTCAACAAAAACCAGATACCATGAAAATAAGAACTATTGTTTTGTCAGCAGCGGTACTTTTGTCAGCCGCCGCATTCCAGACCACGGGTTATGCACAGAGACGCGGGGCGCAGATGACTGAAGAGCAGATGTACCTCGACGCAATGCACCGCCACATCACATCCGATAAGCTGTACGGATATGTCCTGCAGCTTTCAGACTCAACGCTTGAGGGCCGCCTGGCCGGTTCTCCCGGAATGGCCAAGGCTGTGGCCATAGTCGAGAATTATTTCAAGGAGTGGGGACTGAAACCTGCAGGAGACAACGGCTCCTACATCCAGGAATATTCCCATCCTTGTGTCGAGGTGTTCCCAGGCAGTACTATGGATATCCTGTTCCCTGTTTACGGCCAGAAGCGCAAGGATACTGTGTGGATATCCAAGTCTTATCCCTGGGCCGACGGCTGGTTTGCCGGAGGTATGACCGGTAACGGGGACATTACTGCGGATATTGTTTATGCCGGATTCGGAGTAACGGCACCCGAACTGGGTTATGATGATTATGCCGGCATGGATGTCCGCGGCAAGATAGTTCTGGTCGAGGGAGAGACTCCCAATACCAGCCGCAATGCCGATACCCTGGCGATGTGGTACAATCATACTCTGCACCAGACCAAACTCAATAATGCTGTCGCTCACGGAGCCATAGGTCTTCTCTATCTCTGGGTGCCTGGTCCCAATGCTCCTTATAATGAGAATTTTGTGTACTGCCACGTGACAGATACCGTCGTAAATGATATTTTCCGCGGAACCGGCCGTACGTACGGAGAGACGGTAAGGAAGATATATCAGACCAAGAAGCCTCAGTCATTCTATACAGGAAAGAAAGCCCATATCAGGATGAACGCCACATATAATCCCGATGCTACCGGTAAAAACATCCTGGGAATCGTGGAAGGCTCCGATCCTGAACTTAAGAACGAGTATGTGATAATATCCGCACACCTGGACCATCTGGGAATGATACCTTATCATATAGCCGGAGCCAATGACAACAATGCCTCGTCAGCGGCACTTCTCGGTGTTGCTGAGGCTCTGGCGAAGAGCCAGGTCAAGCCCAAGCGCACAATTGTATTCCTCAGTCTGGACGGTGAGGAGGCAGGGCTTACCGGCAGCACTTACTACACACAGCATCCTATTTTCCCCAAGGAAAAAGTAAAGGCAGTCATCAACCTCGAGCAGGTAGGCGCCGGGCAGAGGCTTTCTGCAAGTTATCCATATAATTTCCCGGAACTGCAGAATTTCTCCAAGGCAGCAAATGAAAAATATGTGCACCGGATTCTTTATCAGGGAGAGAGCTATTACAGGACACGTCCCCGTACAGACGGAGTCGTATTCATGAAAGCCGGATATCCCGTACTTGACGTAAGGGCTGCCGGGGGAGGATATTACCATCATCCCAAGGATAATCCCGAATCCATCAACCCTGAGACACTTCAGGCAGCAGCAGAATGGATTTACTGGACAGCAGTCATGATTGCCAATCAGTAGTTTACCCATGCCCGGGCCCGGCACAGTCTTTGCATGCGCGGGATGGATTCATATTTGAAAATATTAGAAATGAATATGAGAAATTTTCTTAAGTTATGCATTGCCGTGCCGGCCATGGCAGCGGGCATTATATCATGTGACTATGAGAGCGATATCTACTACAATTCATATCTTACTGCAGTAGAGGCGGAAGAGGGTATGCCGTACAAGTGCTTCTTTGTCAGTGATGATTCGCTCAGAGTTATTCCCTTGAATTATTTTTCAGAAATCGGGGAACTGGAGACTGACGACAGGCTTATGGCTACATTCTCTATCCCCGGAGGAGAAATCACAGACCCGGTAGAAGTAGAGTTTACGTCGATCATTCAGATGATTACGCAGAATATCCATCAGACTTCATCTATGGATACCATGTACAATGACCCCATAGATCCGGTACAGATGTGGCAGAGCGGAGGTGTGTACGGTGTCTCGCGTTTTCTTACAGTGTCGTTTTCCTACCAGGCATCCCAGAGCGGTATAAGTCACAATATATGTCTTGTGGACGACCTGAATGCTCCCAATCCTGATTCTGACGGGTATTACCATCTGAAATTCAGACATTCTGCTAATAAAGACCAGTATCAGTACATGGCCTCGAGTGTGGCTACATTCCTGCTCCCCGAGAAGTATACGGCGCCGGGAATCAAGGGTATAAAAGTGGATTTCAACGTAATCACACAGGAAAAAGACAGCACCCTGACAGTTACATTCTGACGGATGATGTCTGGTACACAAAAAAAGTCTGAATCACCGCTTCATTCGGAGCCCCGCGACCAACTCCCCTTCCTGAGGAAGGGGTCGGGGGAAGGGTCAGAAGAGGGCGCCCGCCCGGGCACAAAAAAAGTCTGAATCAACTGATTCAGACTTTTTTTGTGCCCAGAACAAGACTCGAACTTGCACGCCTTAAACAGGCACTACCCCCTCAAAGTAGCGTGTCTACCAATTTCACCATCTGGGCTCTTTTTGGGTTTCGGGCTGCAAATATACATTGTTTTTTTTAAAATGAAACATTTTTTGAAATTTTTCTTAAATTTACGTCAATTTTGAACCAAAACCACTCAGGCCATGAAAGAAACAAACAGCAGTTTCGTACAGAAGGGCGATACGTTGTATCTTGTAACGTCCTCGGAGGCAGTGGATTACCTGAACTCGAGCATCGATTCGGGCTTTATCACCTCCCTCCACCGCATATCCGGAAAGGGTATCTTTCATTCGCTGGTCGAGTGCTGCAGGGACAAGTCCCTTGGCTTCGATATTACTGGTGACTCCGACCTCACTGACGAGGAGTTTCTCTACGGCAATACGAAGTACGTGGCTATCGTCTCCGTAAACAACGATCAGGAAGGAGATTTCGTCAACTTTATGTTCAACCACGGGATCGAGACCACTCTCCTCGGCCATGTCACCAAGGGTGAGCTGAGGATGGACGACCATTCCTACGGTTTTATCTCGGAATATGCCGGAAAGACAGCTTAACAAGAGCCGGGAGACGATCTCCTCGATGTTCGATTCCATCGCCCCGGTGTACGACAGACTGAATCATCTTCTCTCCTTCGGGATAGACCGTTCCTGGAGGAGACGTCTGGTGCGTGCTGTATCCTCGTTCTGTGCTCTCAGAGGCGGAGAAGTCAAGGTCCTGGACATGGCCTGCGGGACAGGTGACGTCTCTATAGCCCTGAGGCGGAAGGGGCTCGATGTAGTAGGTGCCGATATATCGGAGAACATGCTGGCCATAGCCAGGAAGAAGGCGCCGGAGATAGATTTCCGTTACGGGGATGCCTCGGAACTGCCCTTCGCCGACGGAAGTTTCGATGCGGTGACGATTGCTTTCGGCATCCGGAATTTCGACAAGCGCGCGCAGTGCATCCGCGAGCTGCACCGTGTCCTCAAGGAAGGAGGCATGCTTGCCATCGCGGAGTTCTCCATACCCCGCAACAGACTGTGGCGGGGCATTTACACATTGTACTTCAAGAATATTCTTCCGGCCGTAGGCCGCCTCGTTTCCAAACAGGCGTATGCCTATTCCTATCTGCCGGAGTCCTCGTTCGATTTCCCCGCGCCGGAGAAGTTCCGCGCGGAACTTTCTGAAGGGGGATTCAGGGATGTGACCGCCAGGTCCATGACCGGAGGAGTGTCCTGCCTTTATATCGGGAGGAAGTAGCTCATGACATTCACCAGACTTTGGCCAGTATTCACCTCGCTTCTGTACCTGCTGAACATTGCAATAGCGGTGTACTCCTCCATTATGTTGATTTCCAGCAAGAGGGATCCGGTCAAGACCCTTTCCTGGGTGATGGTGATGATACTGCTGCCGTATATCGGCATCATCCTGTATTTTTTCTTCGGCCGCAATTTCCGCAAGGACAAGATGTTCTCCCGCAAGGGAGCGAGGGATCTCGGGCTGAGGAAGGAACTGTGCAAGGAGATGTTGGATAAGTTCGAGGACAGGGACAATATCCCGCAGGAGGTGAGGCGCCACCATAAGCTCGTGGTGCAGAATATCCGCAGCGCCTACAGCCTGCTCTCGGCCAATGACAGCGTGCAGATATATTTTTCCGGAAAGGAGGCTCTTTCCGCCATGCTTGAGGCGATGCGCGGAGCCAGGACCCATATCCACCTGCAGTCGTTCATCATAGAGGACGACAGGGTGGGCAATGCCTTCAAGGAGGTGCTGATGGCCAAGGCCCGGGAGGGGGTGGAGGTCCGGATGATGTACGACGGGTTCGGAGGACGGCATCTGGGCAAGAAGTTTCTTGGGGAGCTGCAGGAGGCTGGGGTGGAGATTCTCAATTTTTCCCCGTTCCGCCTTTTCTTCCTTCCGCCCATCGTCAATTACCGCAACCACCGCAAGATCCTGGTCGTGGACGGACACATCGGCTTCCTGGGAGGGTGCAATATCGCGGACCGCTATTTCGACGGCGGGGAATTTCCCGAGTGGAGGGACACCCACGTCCGCATAGAGGGGATGTCGGTGATGTCGCTGCAGGCCACCTTCCTGCTCGACCGGTATTTTATCCTGAACAAGAATTTAGGGCGGCGCCGCAAATATTACCCTTACGTCGATGCGAAGGACAAGGAACTGTTGGCGGCCGGTACGGCGGGAGGCAGCCGCTACTATGCGCAGATCATCGCTTCGGGACCGGACAGTGACTGGGCCGCCATCATGCAGTGCTACTTCACGGCCATCACCAAGGCCCGGGACCATATCTGCATCATCACCCCGTATTTCATTCCCTCCGAGACGATTCTCAATGCGATAAAGATAACCGCCCTGTCCGACGTGAAGGTCTCGCTGATGATACCGGAACGCTCCGATACCTGGCTGACCAACTGGGGTACGATGTCCTATATCTCGGAACTGATTGACGCCGGAGTCAAGGTATATCTTTTCAAACGCGGGTTCAACCACTCGAAGGTGCTCAGCATCGACGGGGAGTACTGCATCATCGGTTCGGCCAATATGGACAACCGCAGCCTGGAGCACCATTTCGAGGTCACTTCGGTCATCTACGACCCGGAGTGCGCCCGGACGGTCGAGGACCAGTTCCGCAAGGATCTTTCCCGCTGTACCCTCGTGACAAAGGCCAAGTGGCACAGGCGCCCCAGGCGCAATAAATTCTACGAGTCCGTGGCCCGTCTGGTAAGCCCTCTGCTATAGCTGCTTGCGGTACTGCAGCGGGGTGGTGCCGGTGTGGTGGCGGAAGAACTGCACGAAGACCGACGGACTGGAAAATCCCAGTTCCTCCGATATCTCCAGTATGGTCATGTCCGTGGTCTGGAGCAGCAGCTTGCTGTCGCTCAGCAGCATGGTGGCTATCCAGTCGGATACGGAGCGTCCGCTGATGCGGCGAATGGCCTCGGAAAAATATTTCGGGGTGCGGTTGAGCCGGCCGGCATAGAAGGCCACGTTGTGCTCGCTGCGGTAGTGGGTGGTCAGCAGCCTGAAGAAATCGTCGGTGAGCTGTTCCTGACGGGGCTTTGTCACCTCGCTCCGGTCTCCGGATATGCCGCGGTAGATGTCGCTGATCTCCAGCATTAGGGCGTAGAGCAGGGTCTTGTGGAGCTCTTTGTCGTAGACATTGTCGCTTCTTCCGGTGTGTCTGCTGATGAAATCGTAGTATTCTAAGAGACCGGCGGCTCTTTCTTCACTGAGACGGATGACAGGGTGGAGGAAGGTGACGTTGAGAATGTTGATGTCCACCGGGCTGGGATGCTCCAAGATGGCTTCAAGAGAGGCGTTGAGGGTCCTGGCGCTGAAGTCCCCGGAGCAGGATATGTCCTCCGTGAACTGCTGGGGTATCAGTATGAAGAGGCAGCCTGGAACTATCTCCCAGTTCCGTCCGCTGATGCGCAGTTCCCGCTTTCCGGCGGTGCACAGTCCTATGGTAAAGCCATTTTGCTCCGAATTCATGCCGAAATCCGACTTTTTCTATATTTTTTCTGCTGCAAACATAACAATTTATACGGAATGAAGTGCCAATTTTGCAGCCGATTTAATTCCTAAGATATGAAGCAATACTACAATCATTCCATCGAGGAAGTCTCGAAGGAGTTTCAGACCGATGCGGAGCGGGGACTGAGTCCCGACGGGATAGCCGCACGGATTGAGAAGTACGGCAAGAACACGCTGGTGCAGAAGAAGGGGCGTCCGTTCATCGTGATGTTCCTCGAGCAGTTCAAGAGTTTTCTTATTATTCTGCTTATCATAGCCGCCGTGATTTCCGGCGTCATGGGTGTCAGGACGGGCGAGGGCCTGCTGGATACCTATATTATAATGGGTATCCTGCTGCTCAATGCCTTTATCGGCGCATACCAGGAGTTCCAGGCCCAGAAGTCCATGGATGCCCTCAAGAAGATGGCGGCTCCCATGGCCAAGGTCATCCGCGGCGGGGAGTCCTACATCGTCAATGTGGAGGACGTGGTGCCCGGCGACATCGTAGTCCTGGAGGTGGGCGACATAGTGCCGGCCGATATCAGGATTACCGAGTCGGTGAACATGAGCATACAGGAGTCGTCCATGACCGGTGAGTCCGTGCCGGTGGAGAAGTCTCCCGAGACCATAGCGGAGACGGAAGTTCCCTTAGGAGACAGGAAGAATATGGCGTTCTCCAGCGGAGTGGTGACCTTCGGCCGCGGCAAGGGTATCGTAGTCGGCACCGGCATGAATACCGAGATAGGCAAGATCGCCAACATGCTCAACCGCGACTCCGAGACCCAGACTCCCATGCAGGTGCGCCTGGAGAAACTCGGTAAGGTGATAGGCATCGCCTCCATCGTAATCTGCGCGGTGATATTCCTTATCGGCGTGCTCTACGGCCGTCCGGTCATCAGCATGTTCATGGTGGCTATTTCCTTGGCTGTAGCGGCCATACCCGAGGGACTGCCGGCCATCTCGACGATTATCCTGTCGATGGGTGTGCGCCGTATGGCCAGGCACAACGCTATCATCCGCAAGCTGCCCTCTGTGGAGACCCTCGGCTGTACTACCGTTATATGCTCTGACAAGACCGGTACTCTGACCAAGAACCAGATGACGGTGGTGGAGGATTATGCGGTCAGCGGCAATATCGACCGGCTGGTGTCGGTAGCCGTGCTCTGCTGCGATGCCAAGGTGGTCAAGAACAGCGACGGCACCACTACCAAGGTGGGCGACCCTACAGAGATAGCCCTGATAGACCTCGGAGCCAAGCAGGGTGTGGTCAAGGATGAGCTTGAGGCACGTTGCCCGAGGGTAGGAGAGGTGGCATTCGACTCCTCCCGCAAGAGGATGACGACCATCAACCGCATGGAAGACGGCTCCCTCAGGGCCAATGTCAAGGGCGGTCTGGACGAGATACTCTCAGTCTGCGACCGGATAGAGACTGCGGACGGGGTACGCGAGATAATCACATCCGATATAGTGGACCTGCAGAAGCGCAACGAGGCCATGGCCGAGTCGGCCCTCAGGGTGTTGGCAATGGCGTACAGGCCTATGGAGCAGGTATCCTCCGAGATGGAGGAGGTCGAGCGCGGTCTGATCTTCGTCGGAATGGTCGGAATGATTGACCCCGAGCGCGAGGAGGTCATCGGCGCCATCGCAGAGTGCCGCAGCGCCGGTATCCGTCCGGTGATGATTACCGGTGACCACAAGGTGACGGCCCTGGCCATTGCCAGGAAGATCGGCATCTTCCAGGAGGGCGACCTGGCCATCACCGGTACGGACCTCGAGAAGCTCGACGACGCTTATTTTGATGCAAATGTGGATAAATATTCGGTCTATGCCCGTATCGCTCCCGAGCAAAAGGAACGTATCGTGACGGCCTGGCAGAAGAGGGGCGAGATCGTGGCCATGACGGGTGACGGTGTCAACGACGCCCCGGCCCTCAAGAAGGCCGACATCGGAGTATCGATGGGTATCACCGGAACGGAGGTGGCCAAGGACGCTTCGGACATGGTGCTTCAGGACGACAATTTCGTGACCATCGTCTCCGCTGTCTCCGAGGGCCGCCGTATCTACGACAACATCCTCAAGACCATTCTCTTCCTGCTGTCTACGAACCTCGGAGAGGTGATTCTGCTCTTCATCACCTCGATATTCAACATGGGTATTCCCCTGCTGCCTATACACATCCTGTGGATCAACCTCGTCAGCGAGACCTTCCCGGCCCTGGCCCTGAGCCTCGATCCCGCCGCCAAGGATGTGATGAGCAAGAGTCCCCGCGGCAAGGGCAAGCAGTTCATGGACCGCGGTATGATCTGGCGCATCAGCTACCAGGGTCTTATGGTGACGGCCATTACCCTCACTGCCTTTATCATAGGTAAGAATCAGGGCGGCGAGGCCCTCGGTCAGACCATGGCATTCACCTCGCTGATCATGGCCAAGCTCGTGCATGCCGGTAACCTGCACTCCAACACAGAGTCCCGCTTCAAGTTCAATATCCTGAACAACAAGCCGCTGATCTTCGCCCTGCTGATGTCCCTCGTGCTGACCCTCGCAGTGCTGCTGATCGCGCCTCTGATGAGTGCCTTCGAGTTCGTCTCCATGAATCTAAACCAGTGGGGCATCATCGTCCTCCTGGCCCTCGTTCCCCTCGTGGTGGTAGAGCTCTTCAAGGCCCTCAAGTGGAACGGCAGGTAGTTATGTTATCCCAGCAGATTGAAAATCTGCTCTGAAGTATCGGGGAAGGTATTGGCTGCCTGAGCGGCGGTCATGCCTTCCCTGAATTTTTTATCGGAGCAGAGGCGGCGGGCGACGGCTGCCTGCTGAGCGGTGTCGGTTGTGCTGTAGGACATGCCGTGGTAGTGGAAGAAGCGGGCGTTGTCCGTCTCGCAGCCAGGTATGGGTGCCGTATGGATCAGGGGAATGCGCTTGGCTGCTGCTTCGGTGCTGGACAGGCCGCCGGGCTTGGTGAAGAGCACGTCGCAGGCGTCCATGAGCAGGGGAACGCGGTCGGTGAAGCCGATGGGGTGGACATTGGCATTTTCGCCGAAATCCTTGCAGAGGCGGTTGCGGAGTTTGGTGTTGCTGCCGCAGACGGCCAGGATTTCCACTCCGCGGCCCTCGGCCTCCAGAATTGTCCTGATGAGCTCCCCGGTCTTGCCGAAGCCCATGCTGCCGGACATTATCAGATACCAGCCGGCGCTGATGCCGATATGGCCGCTGCCTGAGAATAGGGCGGCGCATTCCTCTCTCGCAGCGCTCTTCTCTACGTGCTTCCAGCATTCCTCGCTGACGGGGATTCCGAACGGATGCAGCAGATCCCGGCGGGCTCCGATGGCGACACATTCTTCTATAAGGTGAGGGTGGGGGATGACGATGCCGTCCACCTCGAGGTCCTTCATCAGTGTCAGCGCATCATAGTCGGTCTGGACGAAAACGGTCCTGAGGCCGGAGGGCAGCAGGCCGGCACGGCGCAGGGCTGTCATGGCCTCTGCTGGGAATACGTGGGTGCAGATGACGGAGGTGAAACCGCCCTCGAGGATGTGGTCGCAGAGGCGCTTGCAGTAGATCTTGTTGGCCACGTAGACGGGAGACTTGACTCTGCGTGAGCGGGGTACGATCTCTCCTGTTTTGTAAATGACCTTTATCAGATTGCTCTTGGTAGTGAAGATGTACAGGTCCGACATTGTCCTGGAGAAGTCGGTGCTGATGAACGAGAGGGTGTCGGCTATCTCGCACGGTATGCCGTTGCGTTCTCCCCACTGGGCGAGAGCCTTGGCCGCGGAGTTGTGTCCGCCGCCCATGTCGCATGAGAGTATCAGGGTCTTCATATCCGTAGTATTTTTAGACAAAAGTAGGATATTTTTTACGAAACAGTTTCTAAATTTGCTACAGAATTTTAAACTGACAACTGTATGAAGATAGTTTTTCTGGATGCCGCGACTGTCGGCAAGGATGTGTCTCTGGACGGGCTGAAGCAGTTCGGCGAGACCGTGTTCTATGATGCTACCAAGCAGGGTGAGGCCGCTTCGAGGGTGGCTGACTGCGATATCGTGATAACCAACAAGGTGAAGGTCTACCGGGACGAGATAGACGCGGCCCGCAACCTGAAGCTGATCTGCGTGGCGGCCACCGGAGTCAACTGCGTGGACGTGGACTATGCAGCCTCTAAGGGTATACCGGTCAAGAACGTACCGGCGTACTCGACGGAGAGCGTGGCCCAGGTGTGCTTCATGCACATCCTCAATATGGTGGGACACGGGATGTATTTCAATGAGATCTGCCACGACGGACGCTACTCCCGCAGCGGGATGTTCTCCGATGTGCTGAATCCCTTCTGGGAGCTCAAGGGCAAGAAGATGGGTGTCATCGGCATGGGCAATATCGGCTCGCGGGTGGCTGAGCTGGCCACGGCCTTCGGGATGGAGGTGTCCTACTACTCGACTTCCGGAACCGGACACTGCAGGACCTATCCCTGTGTGAGTCTTGAGGAGCTGCTGGGCGGAAGCGATGTGGTGTCGGTCAACTGCCCTCTGAATCCTAAGACAAAAGACCTTATCACATACGCGGAACTGGGCCGGATGAAGCCCGGAGCCTACATCGTCAACTGCTCCCGCGGAGGAATCATCAACGAGAACGACCTGGTACGCGCCCTCAACGACGGCCTGATAGCCGGAGCAGCGGTCGATACCTTCGAGACCGAGCCCCTGCCCATAGACCATCCTTACATAGCTGGAGTCAAGGACCCTTCGAGGCTGATTCTCTCGCCGCACATCGGCTGGACCAGCATTGAGGCCCGTATCCGCTTAGTGGAAGTTCTCGAGGAGAATATCCGCACCTTCCTGGAGAGCGGCAAGTAGGAGTTTTACTCCCACTCGATAGTTGCGGGGGGTTTGGACGAGATGTCGTAGACGACGCGGTTCACTCCCCGCACTTTGTTTATGATGTCGTTGGAGATTTTCGCCAGGAAGTCGTAGGGGAGGTGTACCCAGTCGGCGGTCATGCCGTCGGTGGAGACCACTGCCCTGAGGGCAATGGTGTACTCGTAGGTGCGCTCGTCGCCCATGACTCCCACGCTGCGCACAGGAGGGAGGATGGTGCCTGCCTGCCAGATGCAGTCGTAGAGGGTCAGGAAGCCCTCGCCGGTCTCGGTGCCGCCTGTAGCCGCTGCTCCGGATGCGGGCTGCCAGCCTTCGGGGGCGGGGGTGGAGCGGAGGGCGTCGATGTAGATGGCATCGGCGTTGCGCAGAATCTCTAATTTCTCGCGGGTCACCTCACCGAGCACCCTGATGCCGAGGCCGGGGCCTGGGAAGGGATGGCGGGAGATGAGGGAGTTCTTGATGCCGAGGGCGCGGCCTACGCGGCGTACCTCGTCCTTGAATAGGGAGCGCAGGGGCTCGACGATCTTGAGGTTCATTTCCTCCGGAAGACCGCCCACGTTGTGGTGGGACTTGATGGTCTGTGAGGGACCGTTGACGGAGGTGGACTCTATCACGTCCGGATATATGGTGCCCTGGGCGAGCCAGGATGCGTTCTCTATCTTGTGAGCCTCTGCGTCGAAGACCTCGATGAAGGTGCGGCCGATGGCCTTGCGCTTGGCCTCGGGGTCGGATATGCCCTCGAGAGCCTTGAGGAAGAGCTCGGTGGCCTCCACTCCGCGGACGTTGAGACCCATGTCCTGGTAGGAGGCCAGCACGGACTCGTACTCGTCCTTGCGCAGCAGCCCGTTGTTGACGAAGATGCAGTGCAGCTGCCGTCCGATGGCCCTGTGCAGCAGGACAGCCGCCACGGAGGAGTCGACTCCGCCGGAGAGGCCGAGGATGACATTGTCCTGACCTATTTTCTCCCTGAGGGACTCGATGGAACTTTCGATGAATGAGGCGGGGGTCCAGTCGCCCTTGCAGCCGCAGATGCGCATGGCGAAATTCTCCAGAATCTGAGGTCCGTAGGTCGAATGATAGACCTCCGGATGGAACTGGACGCACCAGGTCTGCTCACCTTTTATATGATAGGCGGCGTTGACCACATCGTCGGTGGAGGCTATCACCTCCGCGCCTTCCGGCAGACGGGCGATGGTGTCGCCGTGGGACATCCAGACCTGCGAGTCGGAGGGAATGCCCTCGAACAGGGGGCATTGTTCCTTGATATGCATGATGGCGCGGCCGTACTCACGGGCGATGGAGGGATTGACCTCCCCGCCGTAGCGGTGGGCGATGTACTGGGCGCCGTAGCAGATGCAGAGCATGGGGTAGCGGCCCTTGATGCCGGAGAGATCGGGGGAGGGGGCCTTCGGGTCGCGGACGGACCAGGGGCTGCCCGAGAGAACTACGCCCCGGACGCTGTCGTCGAGGGCTGGTATCCTGTTGAATGGATGGATTTCGCAATAAACGTTCAGCTCCCTGAGTCTGCGGCCGATAAGCTGGGTGACCTGTGAGCCGAAATCGAGGATTATGATCTTCTCCGTCATGGTGTGTGGTGGGTTACTGTTAAAATTTAATGTCAGGGTGCAAATGTAAATAAATTTCAATTAATTTTGCGCCCCGAATATGCAAAACGTAAGAAATATAGCCATCATCGCCCATGTCGACCACGGTAAGACCACTCTGGTGGACAGAATGATATATCAGGCGAAGCTCGTCCGGGAGGACGGAAAGCACGGGGGCGACCTGATCCTGGACAACAACGATCTGGAGCGTGAGAGAGGTATCACTATCCTCGCCAAGAACGTATCGGTGCCGTACAAGGGCATCAAGATCAATATCATAGACACTCCGGGCCACGCCGATTTCGGAGGCGAGGTCGAGAGGGTGCTCAACATGACGGACGGAGTGCTGCTGCTGGTGGATGCCTTCGAGGGCACCATGCCGCAGACCCGCTTCGTGCTGCAGAAGGCCATAGAGATGGGCAAGAAGCCTATCGTGGTGATCAACAAGGTGGACAAGCCCAACTGCCGTCCCGACGAGGTCAACGAGCAGGTATTCGACCTGATGTTCTCGCTCAACGCCACTGAGGAGCAGCTGGACTTCAAGACCGTCTACGGCAGTGCCAAGCAGGGCTGGATGTCCTTAGACTGGCGCAAGCCTACGGGCGACATCATCCCTCTGCTGGACACCATTGTGGCTGAGATACCGGCTCCCAAGTATGTGGAGGGCACACCACAGATGCTGATTTCCTCCCTCGAATATTCGCCCTATGTGGGACGTATCGCGGTGGGCAGGGTCAGCCGCGGAGCCCTGACGGCCGGCATGCAGATCTCCCTATGCAAGAAGGACGGCACGGTGGAGAAGCAGAAGATCAAGGACCTGATGGTATTCCAGGGACTCGAGAAGAAGAGCGCCGAGAAGGTGGAGTGCGGGGATATCTGCGCTGTAGTCGGCCTGGAGGACTTCGAGATAGGCGATACGGTGGCCGATTTCGAGAATCCTGAGGCTCTGCCGCCCATCACCGTGGACGAGCCTACGATGAGCATGCTGTTTACCATCAACGATTCCCCTTTCTTCGGCCGTGACGGCAAGTACGTGACCTCCAGGCATCTGAAGGAGCGCCTGGAGAAGGAGCTGGAGAAGAACCTGGCGCTGAGGGTAAAGCCCGGACTGGGTGCTGATTCCTTTATAGTGTACGGCCGCGGCGTGCTGCATCTGTCGATCCTGATCGAGACGATGCGCCGCGAGGGCTTCGAGCTGCAGGTAGGCCAGCCCAAGGTTATCGACAAGAATATCAACGGAGTACGCTGCGAGCCCATAGAACTGCTGACCATCGACCTGCCCGAGGATATGGTCGGCAAGGCCATCGAGATATCCACCCGCCGCAAGGCCTCCCTGACCCACATGGAGACCCGCGGAGACAGGGCCCATCTGGAGTTCGATATCCCTTCGAGGGGACTTATCGGTCTGAGGAGCAACCTGATGACCGCCACTCAGGGCGAGGCCGTAGTGGCCCACCGCTTCAAGGGCTACGAGCCGTACAAGGGCGAGATAGAGAAGCGCAACAACGGCTCCCTCGTCTCCCTCGAGACAGGCCTCTCAGTGGCTTACGCCATGGACAAGCTCCAGGACCGCGGCCGGTTCTTCATCGATCCGGGCGAGGAGATCTACGCCGGTCAGGTGGTCGGCGAGCATACAAGGGCGAGCGACCTGGCCATCAACATCTGCAAGACCAAGAAACTGACCAATATGAGGGCATCCGGCTCCGACGAGAAGGTGATGCTGCCGCCTCCTATCAAGTTCTCCTTAGAGGAGGCTTTAGAGTATATTCAGGAGGACGAGCTGGTGGAGGTGACTCCTCATTTTATGCGTCTGAGGAAGATTATTTTGGACGAGAATGAGAGAAAGCGCAGGAGAATGCAATAAAAAAGTCCAAAACAGTTTAGGAATATTGAAAAATTTTATATCTTTGCCGCCCTTAATTGTCGGGAAATGAATTGCAAGATAGGGATACGCGGGCTTTCAAACGGAGAACATCCGTTCCACTTCAAGGTGGACGGGAGTTTCTTCGAGGCATACGAGAGCGATACAGTCTCGGATGCTGAGTTGGATGTCAACGCTCTGATAACCAAGGAACCGGGCCGTATGAGCCTGGACCTGGATATTACAGGGGACGTGACGGTGAAGTGCGACAGATGTCTCGCGGACCTGAAGATTCCAGTGGATATTCAGGTGCCTTTCTCGGTGATGTTCTCCTCATACGCAGAGGATGCGGAGGAGGGAGTCTCGGACGAGGTGATACTTCTTGACGGCAGTTCTTCGGAGATAGACCTGGGTCAGATTATTTACGACTATGTCAATCTCAGCCTCCCGATAAAGAAGGTTCATCCCGAGGGAGAATGTGACCCCGTGATGATGGAAAAGCTGAAAGATATTTTAAAATAGAAATAATTAAAATTTAGAATAAGATGGCACATCCCAAACACAAACTTTCAAAGCAGCGCAGGGACAAACGTAGAACACACGATAAGTTGACTCTTCCTGCACTTTCAACCTGCTCCAACTGCGGAGCCACAGTACTGTATCACCGCGTATGCCCTGAGTGCGGCTACTATCGCGGACGTCTGATGGTTGAGAAGAACGTAGAATAACGCTGGTTTCAGCGGATGGCCCCATAGTTCAAGGGATAGAATGGAAGTTTCCTAAACTTTAGATACAGGTTCGAGTCCTGTTGGGGCTACTTTCTCAGAGCTGCCGGTAACTGCCGGCGGCTCTTTTTATTTGCGCGGGTGATGGTCGAGAATGGCCCGCTGCCACTTGCGGGAGTCGATGTGGGTGTAGATCTCGGTGGTGAGGATGCTCTCGTGACCGAGCATCTGCTGCACGGCGCGGAGGTCGGCCCCGTTCTCTACAAGATGGGTGGCGAAGGAGTGGCGGAAGGTGTGCGGGGATATCTCTTTGGTAATGCCTGCAGCCTCGCATTGACGCTTGATTATCAGGAATACCATCTGCCGTGACAGTTTTCCGCCGCGCCGGTTGAGGAAGAGGATGTCCTCGTCCTTTTTGGATGCGAATGCTCTGCGGGTCTGGGAAAGATACAGCTGCACGGCTTGTGCGGCCGGCTCTCCGATGGGAACGAGTCTCTGTTTGTCCCCCTTGCCTATGACCCGGATGAAAGAATCTTCGAGGAACAGATCGGATATACGCAGCGACACCACTTCGCTGACCCTCAGCCCGCAGGAGTAGAGGACTTCGAGGATGGCCCTGTTGCGGTGTCCTTCCGGGGTGGAGAGGTCCACCGATTCGAGGATGCGCTTCACCTCTTCTACCGACAGTACGGTGGGGATGTGCCGGGATATTTTCGGGGAGTCAATGGTCTCGGCGGGGTTGCGTCCGTCCTGAGCGGACAGCCGTCCCTCTATTTCGAGAAATCCGTAGAAACTTTTCAGGGAACTGACCATCCGGGACTGGCTCCGCTTGGATATGCCGTGCTCCACCTCGGAGGAGAGAAAGGCGGATAGGTCATCTCCGCTGAGGGTCTCGGGTCCGCGTTCCGGGAACATCTCCCGGAGCTTGGCGATGTCGCTGAGGTAGGAGTCCACCGTGTTGGGGGAGAGGGACCGCTCTATCCGCAGCCAGGAGCGGTAGTCGGAGAGTATGCCGGGCCAGTCGGTCATTGTCTTGGCTTTTGGGACAATGCCGGATAGGACGCGCACCACTCAGTGAGGGGACATTCCCCGCATTTGGGATTCCGGGCGGTGCAGGTGTACCGGCCGTGGAGGATGAGCCAGTGGTGGGCGATGGCACGCTGCTCCACGGGGATATGGCTCTCGAGGTCGGCCTCGACTTTGTCAGGGGTCTTCCCGGTGGACAGGCCAAGGCGGTTGGATACGCGGAGCACGTGGGTGTCCACGGCTATTACGGGCTTGTCGTAGAGGATGGAGGCCACTACGTTGGCGGTCTTGCGGCCGACTCCGGGCAGGGACATGAGGCTGTCGGTGTCGGAGGGTATCACGGAATGGAAGTCGCTGACCAGTTTCCGGGCCATGTCTATGAGGTGGCGGGCCTTGCTGTTGGGGTAGGATACGGAGCGTATCAGCGCCAGCACGTCCTCGAAGGCGGCGGAGGCAAGTGCCTCAGGGTCCGGGTACCGTTCGAAGAGGGCGGGAGTGACCATGTTCACCCGCTTGTCGGTGCACTGGGCCGAGAGGATGACCGAGACTATCAGCTCGTATCCGTTCCTGAAGTGCAGCTCGGACTGCACGGCGGGGCGGTTGGCGGCGAACCAGTCCAGAATGGCCGTGTATCTCCTGTTTATGGTAAGTGTGCGGGGCATCTGCTGAGAAAGTTTTAGATGAACTCGGACAGGTCGAGCTGGATATCCGACTCGTCCTCCACCTCCGTGCAGGAGAGTTTCTCGCACAGGAATGTCCTGGCAGGATACTGTTGGAAGATGGTCTGGTTGTGCGTCACCATGATTACGGCCGGACCGCGCTCCCTGTTGATGCTGATGAGCAGGTCCATGATCTGTGAGGCTGTCTCTCCGTCCAGGTTGCCGGTAGGCTCGTCGGCCAGAATGATTTCCGGGCTGTTGAGCAGGGCTCTGGCGATGGCTATTCTCTGCTGCTCTCCTCCTGACAGTTGGTGAGGCATATTGTCCGCCTTATGCTCCATGCCGACTGCGGCCAGTACCCTGCGTATGCGGTCGTCGATGTTGCGGCGGTCCTTCCAGCCGGTGGCGCGGAGGACGAACCGGAGGTTGTCGTATACGGATCTTTCCATCAGCAGCTGGAAGTCCTGGAATACGACGCCTATCTTCCGGCGCAGATAGGGGATCTGCCTGTTTTTCAGTTTTCTCAGGTTGAAACCGCCGACTACGGCATTGCCCTTGGTCACAGGATTTTCCCCGATAATGGTACGGATGATGGAGGTCTTGCCGCTGCCCACTTTTCCGATGATGTATACGAATTCTCCGGGCATTATGCTCATATTGAGATCGGATATCACCAGATTGCCGCTGGCGCAGATATCCGTATGCTCGAAAAGTATGATGGGACGCTCTTTGTTTTCTTCCATGAAACAATGCATTAATCATACAAAGATACGCAAATAATTCTTACATTTGCCCCAAATAGAGTAAAATGGTCTGGAAAAGATTGATTACATTATCGGCTGCCGCCCTGATTTTATGCCAGGCCGCCGCACAGCAGGTTCCTCAGCGGTCAGACAAGGATCTTGGCCGCAGGCTGGAGAGAGTGAGAGAGCTGTATAACAATGATATGTATGACGCAGTCCGGAATGAGATAGCTGCCATACAGATGCGTGGTCCTCTGCCTTCTGCAGTCGAGGCGGAACTTGCTGCGTATGCGATGGTATCCAATCTCAGACTCGGGAGCCCCAATATCGGTGCTCTGATGAATGAGTACCGTGAGAAGTACCGCTATGCGCCTGAGTACATGGGTGTATGCCTGCTGTATGCAGGATGCAGTTTCGACAAAGGAGATTATGTCAGGGCTCTGGAAATACTGGAGGAGGTGGAGTATCCACTGCTGTCACGCACGGACAAGCTGACATATCTTTTCCAGCGCTCTTTCTGTCAGCTGAGGGCTGGCAGTCTGCAGGAAGCCCGCAACGGATTCGACCGTCTGCTGAATGGAAAACAGAACAAGTACACCGTGCCGTCAACATATTACAGGGGGTACATAGCGTATGTGGATAAGGATTTCAACAAGGCGGTGCGTCTGCTGTCATCGATCAGGGATGACGGTCATTTCGGATCATATTGCCGGTATTACATATTGGAGTCAAAACTGATGCTGGGCGATTATCAGTATGTAGCAGACAACGGTGCGGCAGTTGCCGCAGCTGTCGACAAGGAGATGAAGCCGAAGACTGCAAGAATCGTCTCTCAGGCCTATTATAAGCTGGGCCGGCCTGAGCAGGCGCGGGAGTGGTTCGAGAGTTATTCCGCCTCCGGGGCCGACATCTCGAGAAAGGACAGTTACTATCTGGGTATAATCTCGTATTCGCTCGAAGCTTACCATGAGGCTGCGGATGCTTTCTCGCAGGTCATCGGGGTAAGGGATTCCCTGGCTCAGAGCGCGTGCCTGCATATGGCGGGCTCGTACCTGAAACTCAAGAACAAGCATGAGGCACTGATCTATTACAGGCAGGCTTCGGACATGGATTTCGACAGAAGGATCAGGGAAGAGGCGTTCTTCAACTATGCGAAACTGGCATTTGACCTGAACTCTGATATAACTCCTTTTGAGGATTATCTTGAGGCCTATCCCCGTTCCGGACGTTCCGATGAGATTTATTCATATATCGCTACGTCATATCTGCTGGCAAAGAAATACAGATCTGCCATCACGGCTATCAACAGCATAAAACGTCTGACACCCGAGATGGATATGAATCTGCAGAAAGCCGCATTCCTGAGGGGAAAGGAACTTTTTGACAGGGGCGCTTACGGCGGTGCCGATACAGATTTCCGTATAGCCCTGAATCATTCCACCTACAATCAGGCTCTGGGGCTTCTTACCCGTTTCTGGCTGGCGGAGACATGCTACCGGTCGGGAAATGTTGATGAGTCAGTAAGGATAAATGAGTATCTGAGCCAGAACGGGGCGTTCCGCTCTTTTAAGGAGTATCCCCTTATGCTTTTCGGTCAGGGCTACAATTATTTTTCCAAAGAAGACTATCAGCGTTCCATAGAATGGTTCTACCGTTTCCTGGAGTGCCATGGAACGGACATGGATATGATTATAGAGGCTAAACTGAGGGTCGGGGACGCTTTCTTCATGCTGAAGGACTACAGTAAGGCTGCCTCGGTCTATGAGGAAGTGGCTATGATAGATTATCAGGATGAGTCAGTGGTATATGCCGCATATCAGTGCGCAGTATCGTGCGGCCTGCTACAGGATATGGAGAAGAAGAGGCTGATACTCGAGACAGTTATGGACAGGCGCACCGATGTACCGCTGTATTCTCAGGCTGTCTACGAGCTTGGCCGTACTTATGTCCAGTCAGGAATGCCGGATAAGGCCGAAAGGTGTTTTAAGTATCTGCTCGAAGACCTGAACGATCCTGTCTATAACGGCAAGGCGCTGCTGGAACTGGGTATGCTTTATTCCAATGCAGGTGATTATGACCGTGCACTTGCATGCCTCACGCGCATTGTCGAAGAGATGCCGCTCTCTGAGGATACGGAGAATGCCCTGGCTGTGATAGAAAGCATATATACCACGCTGAACCGTCCACAGGAGTATTTCGCATACCTTGAACGTGTTGGAATGTCGGCAGTGAAGACGCCGGATGAGAAAGAACTCATGATATTCAATGCCGCGGAACAGGTATTCCTGTCTGAGGATTATGCGGCGGCAGAGCGTGCCCTGCGCTCTTTTGTGTCGGAATATCCTGACGGGCAGAAGACACCTCTTGCATATTTCTATCTGGGCGAGACTCTCTCCGCCATGAACCGCAAGGAGGCAGCGGCAGCGGCTTATTCGCAGGTGATGGACAAAGGGGAAGGATCGTTTGTGGAACTGTCAACTCTTCACTATGCCGGAATATGCTATGAGCTGGAGCGTTATGACCAGGCGGTTTCGGCATACGAGTCCCTGTATGCCGTCGCTAAGCTTGAGAATAACCGCTATGAGGCCCTGCTCGGTCAGATGCGGTCGTATTATATGGGTGAGAAGTATCTCTCCGCGTCAGATGCCGCCTCGAGGGTATTGGCGTCGTCTGGAGTTAACGGTAAGGACAGGACCGAGGCTGAGTATATCATGGCGAAGTCATATATCTCCCTTGGCCGTCGCGGTGAGGCTCTTCCTATACTCAGGAGGCTCTCTGCGGACAATTTCTCACCGGAGGGCGCCGAGGCGGCTTATCTGATAATTCAGGACACTTACGATGCAGGAAACTTTGAGGAGGTTGAGAACCTTGTATATGCATTCTCTGATTCTCAGACCAGTCAGTTGTATTGGCTTGCAAAGAGCTTCATAGTGCTGGGAGACTCATTCGCGGAGCGGGAGGAGTGGAATCAGGCCAAGGCAACCTTCGAGAGCATACGTGACGGCTACGAGCCGCAGGGACCAAAGGACGATGTGCTTGAGCAAGTGGCGATGAGGCTCGAAAGACTCGATAAAATGAACGGACAATGAAGAACATGCGAAAGACGATAGTATCACTTGCATCAGTCATTGCGCTGACTGCCGCGTCTGTCTCCGCGCAGAACGGGATTAACTCCACAGTAGAGGTGGAACGGGATTATGAGGGAAGGATTGCAAGGGCGGTCAAGTCCCGGATAGACCCGCCTGTGGATGACTCTCTGCTTAATTTCAAGCTGAATTTCGATTATGCGGATTTTTACAGTCCTTATAAGGACCTGTACGAGTTTTCTCCTATAATGACCGTGGGACCGGCATCCGCGGGCAGAGTGGTATATCCCTGGCTCTATGTCAGGCTGGCGGCGGCATGGCCCCTGACTCCTTCTGCGGATCTGTATATCACTCCGCGGTTTGGAGAGAAATTCTCGTTCGGAGTATATCTGAATCACGACTCATACTGGGGCCGTGTGCCTCAGACCGTACTGGCCGGGGGCAATGCTGTGTACAGCGGGCAGAAGATACCCGGTGACAGGATGAAGAACAAGGCGGGAGCATTCATGGGATTCCGCTGGAAGAAGGGGGAACTTAAGCTTGACGCAGACTATTCCGGCAGCATGTATGCTCTTACGCAGGTTTCCGGTACTCCCTCGCATTCAGAAATATGGAACCTGTATTCAAACAGGTCCGACCATCTGCGGGCAGGGCTTTCAGTCCGTTCCACGAATCCTGATCCCAATGCTTTCTATTATGATCTGAATATTGCGTACCGGTATTTTGCAAACCGGCGGAGTCTCCTGGAGCATCTGGCGGATGCGGATATTTCGTTGGGTGCTGCCGTCAGGAGCGAGCATAAAGTGTATCTCAGACTGGCCGGGACATTCTCCGGTTACGGAGTATGGAAGATCGCTCCAATGTACCGTTGGGAGAGGGACCGATGGAGGATAAATGCAGGAGTGACGTTCTCATCTGCGTATGGAAGCGGAATCAATGACGGAGTATCAGGAACCAGCCGCAGCGGCCGTTTTCTGGTATATCCTGACGCTTCCGTGAGCTTTGAGACCGCCCGTAACGCCTTATGGCTTTACCTCAAGGCGTATGGAGACAACAGGCTGTATTCCCTGTATGACCTTTCCGCTATTAATCCGTGGATGGACAACTCGGATCTCAAGCATCTCTCCGCTACGCCCATATCAGCCGAACTTGGTCTCCGGGGGCAGGTGAGGGACCGTTTTTCCTACAGCCTCGGAGCCAATTACACCCTTGCCCGCAACATGCTCTCATTTATGTCACAGCAGCAGGGACAGTCTGTATACCAGGTGTTGGCGGGAGGTGAGTCACATATTTTTGCGGCTTCCGGAATGCTGAGGTGGAAGTCATTGGACTTCTATGCTATGGTTGAGGCCGGATACCGCTGGTTCTCCAACCCGGACGCGGCCCTTATGATGCCTGCCTTTGACCTTAGCGCCGTAATGGAGTATAACCTCAGGCAGCGCCTGTTAATCAAGGCGGACTGTTATTTCCGTACCTCTGCCACTGGAATGTGGATGGGGACAGAGGATGCTTCGGCATCACTCTGCCGTGTGCCGGCCTTTGTGGATGTCGGTCTGAGGGTTTCCTATGCCATAAACACCAAGGTTATGGTCTATGTTGAAGGTAATAATTTGGCGAACAGTAAGATACAGTATTTTCTCAATTATGTGGAGCCCGGAATCAATATTGGAGCGGGTATTTGCCTGAAGTTGTAAGAATTTTTTGTATCTTTGTCCGTTATAAAATTTTTTGAACCACGATGACAGATAAAGAAATGATCGAAGCGGAAAGAGAATATTCTGCGGACAGTATTCAAGTATTGGAGGGGCTCGAGGCGGTCCGGAAGCGTCCTTCGATGTATATCGGGGATATCGGGCCAAGAGGTCTTCACCACCTGGTATATGAGGTGGTGGACAATTCCATAGACGAGGCTCTGGCAGGGTTCTGCAGGAATATAGAAGTAACCATTCTGCCTGACAACTCAATACGCGTCAAGGACGATGGACGCGGTATCCCTACTGGTATTCATGAGAAAGAAGGACGCTCGGCACTGGAAGTCGTGCTGACTGTGCTCCATGCAGGAGGCAAGTTCAGTAAGGACAGTTATAAGGTGTCCGGCGGTCTGCATGGTGTCGGAGTTTCCTGCGTAAACGCATTGTCCTCATACCTGAAAGCCGAAGTGCACCGTGAGGGCAAGATTTTCGTGCAGGAGTACAGCCGCGGTGTTCCGCAGTACCCGGTTAAGGTTACTGGTGAGTGCGGCGATACCGGAACCATAATTACATTTACTCCGGACAACGAGATTTTCAAGATGACGACGGTGTACGATGCCTCGGTTCTGTCTACCAGACTTCGTGAGCTGGCGTATCTGAACAAGGGCATTCACCTCTCGCTGGTCGATGAGCGTACGCCTCAGGCGGAAGAAGGAGTTGAGACCATGGATGAGGTCGAGCACGAGCCCGTACGTCAGGAGTTCTATTCCGAGCACGGCCTGGTGGAGTTCGTGCAGTATCTTGACGGTACCCGCGAAAAACTGACCGAGAGACCGATCTCACTGGAGACGGACAAGACCGGAATCCCCATCGAGATAGCCATGCAGTACAATACCGGATTCTCGGAGAATATCCATTCCTACGTCAATAATATCAATACCATAGAAGGCGGTACCCACCTTACCGGTTTCCGTCGCGGTCTGACTTCTACACTCAAGGCGTATGCGGAGAAAAACGGCTTCCTGTCCAAGTTGAAGTTCGATCTGGATGCCTCGGATTTCCGCGAGGGACTGACCGCCGTAATATCCGTGAAGGTGGCTGAGCCCCAGTTCGAGGGGCAGACCAAAACAAAACTGGGCAACAGTGAGGTAGACGCGGCAGTGTCGCAGGCTACGAAAGCTGCGCTGGAAACCTATCTGGAAGAGAACCCGAAGGACGCCAAGAATATTATCGACAAGGTAATACTTGCCGCCACAGCCCGTCATGCTGCCCGGAAGGCCCGCGAACTGGTTCAGCGCAAGACCGTGATGTCAGGAGCCGGACTGCCCGGTAAACTGGCTGACTGCTCGAACCGCGACCCTGAGAAGTGCGAGCTGTTCCTGGTCGAGGGAGATTCCGCAGGCGGTACAGCCAAGAGCGGACGCGACCGTACGTACCAGGCCATCCTGCCTCTCCGCGGTAAGATTCTGAACGTGGAGAAGGCCATGGAGCACAAGGTCCTTGAAAGCGAGACCATAAGGAACATATATACGGCACTTGGGGTGACTATAGGAACGGAGGACGATTCCAAGGCGGCCAATCTTGACAAGCTCCGCTATCATAAGGTCATTATCATGACCGATGCCGATGTTGACGGTGCGCATATCGCGACTCTGATTCTGACATTCTTCTTCCGTTACATGCCGGATATGATAAAGAACGGTTATGTCTATATAGCATCTCCTCCGCTCTATAAGGTAAAGAGCAGGAAAGGCAAGGAAGAGAGATACTGCTGGACGGAGGACGAGCGTATAGCCGCTATAGCAGAGATAGGCAAGGGCAATGAGGGCAGCATCTATGTCCAGCGGTATAAAGGTCTGGGAGAAATGAATTCGGAGCAGTTGAAAGAGACTACCATGGACCCTGCCACAAGGCTTCTGCGCCAGGTGACCATCGACAATGCGGCCGAGGCTGACCGTATCTTCTCCATGCTCATGGGCGACGAGGTGCCTCCCCGCCGCGAATTCATCGAGATGAACGCAAAATACGCTAAAATTGACGCATAAATCATTTTAAATTATACCGATTATGGATATTTTCGAGAGAATAAACAAAGACGAGGGAGGTCCCCTGGGACAGTACCGCGCAAGAGGTCACGGATATTTCACCTTCCCCAAGCTCGAGGGCGAGATCGCTCCCAGGATGAGGTTCAACGGACATGAGGTCCTCTGCTGGAGCCTCAACAACTATCTCGGACTGGCCAACCATCCCGAGATCCGCAAGGTAGACGCCGAGGCCGCAGCCCGTTGGGGACTGGCTTATCCCATGGGCTCCAGGATGATGTCCGGTCAGACAGCCCTGCACGAGAGACTCGAGAGAGAGCTGGCTGAGTTCGAGCAGAAAGAGGACGCATTCCTTTTCAATTTCGGCTATCAGGGTATCGTCTCGACTATCGACGCCCTGCTCACCCGCCACGATGTAATCGTGTACGACTCCGAGGCCCACGCCTGCCTCATCGACGGCTGCCGTCTGCACATGGGCAAGAGGATGGTATACCCTCACAACGACATTGAGAAGTGCGAGAGGACTATCCAGCGTGCTCTCAAGGTATGCGAGGAGACTGGCGGCGGCGTGCTGCTGATTACCGAAGGAGTGTACGGTATGACCGGAGCACTCGGTATCCTGGACCAGATCGTGGCTCTCAAGAAGAAATACAACTTCCGCATCCTCATCGACGATGCGCACGGCTTCGGCGTGATGGGTCCTCACGGACGCGGAACATCCGAGCATTTCGGCGTGATGGACGGTATAGACCTGTACATCGGTGCATACGCCAAATCTATGGCCATTATCGGAGGTTTCGTGGCCGGTCCCAAATCCATCATCAACTATCTCCGCTATAATCTCCGTTCGCAGATTTATGCCAAGTCCCTGCCCATGCCTATCGTAGAGGGCTGTCTCAAGAGGCTGGAGATTATCCGCGGTCCCGAGGGAGACCGTCTCCGCGAGAAACTCTGGACTGTTACCCGTGCTCTGCAGAACGGTTTCAGGGAGAGAGGCTTCGATATCGGACTCGCTCAGGCCTGCGTAACCCCTGTATTTATCCACGGCACTGTGCCTCAGGCTACAAACATGCTCGTAGACCTCAGGGAAAACTACAATCTGTTCTGTTCCGTTGTTGTATATCCCGTTGTTCCTAAGGGTGTGATCATGTTCAGGATCATCCCTACCGCAGCGCATACTCTTGAGGATGTGGAATACACCCTCAATGCGTTCTCCGAGGCCAAGAAGAAACTTGATGCCGGAGAATACGACGGCGACAATATCCAGGACAGGGCTATCAACTAGATGGAAAAGAATAGATTTCTAAGAGATCCTAAGATTTATATCGCCCTGTTGGCGACCCTTGTGATAACTGTACTGCTCTTTCCCGAGGAGGGAAAGTTCAAGTACAGTTATCAGGCGGGCCGTCCGTGGGTATATGAGACACTTTTGTCTCCTATTGATTTTCCCATTCTCAAGACAGAGCAGGAACTGCTGGCCGAGAAAGAGGAGAAGGCCTCTCAGGTCATTCCTTATTTCGAGTATGACAATGCAGTCGCGAATGTACAGATACAGCGTCTGCGCAACCGTCAGGGAGAGGAGAATGTCAACGACCATGTCCTTTATTTCATCATCGAGTCTCTGTACAAGATGTATTCGGTCGGTATTGTACCGGCTATGGAAGAGGCGCCGGCCGGTGGAACCATAGTGGTGCAGAGGGATAAGAGGGCCAAGGAGGTACCGGTGGCCGAGGTTTATACTCCTAAGAAAGCCGAGGGGTATCTCAAGTACGATCTTTCGATAAGTTTTCCGAATTATGACCCCGACTCGCTTTTCAATGCCTATAAGGCAGGAGATTATATTGTCCCCAACCTGGTATATGATCAGGTCCGGACAAATCTTTTCCACAAGGAGGCAGTGGACTATATCTCACCCACTAAGGGGATGGTCTATGCAGGACAACTGATAGTTTCCGAAGGGGAGATCGTAACAACCGAGGTAGAGCAGCTTTTGGACTCATTCAAGCACGAGTACGAGATATCATACGGCTATGCCGACTCCTCTTTCGGCCTTGGAACCGGACATTTTATTCTGTGCCTGCTGATTGTCGCATCGCTGTTTGCTGTAGTATACTTTACGAGCAAGGAGATAATAGGACTGCACAAGTCATTCTACTTCATTCTGACGCTCTATGTCCTGCTGTTCGTGCTGACAGTCGTCCTGCGCAACCTTACACCGGACTATCTGTACCTGATACCGTATGCGGTATTCGCCATATATCTGACCATTTTCTTCAAGCGCAGATATGTCTTCCCTATATATACAGTGATACTGCTGCCCCTGCTCTTTGAGTCGGACAGCGGAGTGGAGCTGTATATGATGAACCTGACCGGCGGTATCATAGCCATTGTCACGTTCAAGTATTTCAATAACGGATGGGTGCAGTTTCTCAACTCCCTGTTCATTTTTATAGGAATGTCACTGGTATATGTCGGATTCATCCTTTCGGGTGACGGAACGCTGACTTTATTTGATCCGAAGGATATTTTCAGAATAGCAGTCAATTCTCTTCTGGTAATAGCCGCATATCCGATCGCATTTATCTTTGAAAGGGTATTTTCCCTTGTCTCTCATTTCCGTCTGGTGGATCTGTCGGATACCAACAATAAACTGTTGAGGGAGCTTGCCCAGAAGGCACCGGGTACTTTCCAGCATTCTCTCCAGGTATCAAATCTGGCGTCAGAAGCTGCCCGTGAGATCGGAGCCGATATGATTCTGACCAGGGTAGGGGCTCTCTACCATGATATCGGAAAGATGAACAATCCCCAGTGTTTCGTAGAGAATGCTCCAGCCGGTTTCAATTATCACAAGGGCCTCTCTCCTGAGGAAAGTGCCCAGCAGATTATCCGGCACGTGGACGACGGAGTGGAGATAGCCCGTAAGCACAAGCTCCCGGAGGTGGTGATAGACTTTATCCGTACGCATCATGCCAGGACTGTTACTTTCTATTTTTATGCACAGTACTGCAATGCGGGTGGAGATCCTGAGAACAAGGAGCCGTTCATGTACCATGGTGAGCTGCCGACGACTAAGGAACAGGTCATCGTGCTCATGGCCGATGCCGTAGAGGCTGCTTCCCGCTCGCTGAAGGATTATACGCCGGAGAGCATCTCTGCCCTGGTGGATTCCATCATCAGCAAGCGTCTTTCGGACTCGCAGCTGGTCCAGGCCGATATCTCGATCAAGGAGGTGGAGATAGTCAAGAGGATGTTCAAGGAGCGTCTGGAACAGGTTTATCACGAGAGGATAGCCTATCCGACGATAAAAAAATCTTGACACGGTACGTTTTTTGCGTATCTTTGTGCCTGCAAATGGGGATGTTTTGGTTTTGACAGCACAAGACATCTGATTGTAAGCATACCGGGGCAGGTGACCCACCCCGTCATCAAGGTCACAAAGCCATAACTGGCAACAACAACTATGCACTCGCTGCGTAAGTAAACTGGGTTTACTACCTTAATCGCGGTCGCCAAGGGCGATAGCGACGAGTATCCCGCCGGGCTTTCCGCCTGCTATGTCCGGCATACGGGGTATCATTAAAGCAGGATGCGGCCGCTTACTCCCTTAAGGCAGCCTAAGAAATAGGGGATAAGGATTCAGTGGCGCGTCTGTCCGCAGCTGCTTCCCGAAAAACAATGGCAGAATAAGTATGTAGAAAGCACTCGGGTGCTGTGTTTGGACGGCGGTTCGAGTCCGCCCATCTCCACAAAGAAGGCCGCTAAAAGCGGCCTTCTTTGTGGAGATGGGCGGACAGGGGTCCGACCTTTTCAACCCTATCCCCCCGCCCTTTCCTCAGGAAAGGGGGCTGGTCGCTTCGCTCCGGTTACACGCTTGTGGTCCGCACCTTTCTGGCCTTTGGGGGAATATTGGAAAATTTGATGTATATTTGTTGTTTGTAATAAATTTTACGCATGACGATGAAACCGGATAGAAGAGCCGCCATATTCCCCGGGTCATTCGACCCTTTTACACTGGGACACATGGATGTCCTGCAGTCTGCTCTGAGACTTTTTGATAAGATATATATTGCAGTAGGCTACAACCATCTGAAGCAGGGATTTCTGCCGCCGCAGACTAGAGTCGCGCTGATTCAGGATGCCGTGCGTCCGCTTATAGAGGGCGGAGCCGACATAGAGGTCCTGGCTTACACGGGACTGACAGTGGACCTGTGCCGGGAGAAAAATACCGGTTTTATCATCAGGGGGCTGCGTACGACCACCGATTTCGAGCTGGAGTCGGTGATAGCGCAGGCCAACAGAAAGATGCAGCCGGAGACGGTGACGGTGTTCATCCCTGCCTCGCACAGTTATTCCTTCATATCCTCCACGGTAGTGAGGGATGTTATTATCAATGGGGGAGATGCGGCTCCGTTCATGCCCTCCAATATCAGAATAGAAGATTATCTAAATAAGACAATATGAGAATATCCAATATCACAGCCGCGCTCCTGCTCGGAGCTGCTCTGCTTTTCCATCCTCTGACATCTGCCGCCCAGACGGAAGCTGCAGCCGCAGATACCCTTCAGGACCAGGGCCTGACACAGGAAGACATCAACATGGTCATGATGGTATTCGACGGTCAGCAGCCGTCCGATATAATAAGCCGTGCCGATGCATTCATACGGACAGGCAAGAGCCCGGAAGAGACGGCGAGGATAGCGTATTATATGTACAACTATTACCGCAATTCGAAGATTATGGGTTATGACGAGGTGGCGGTATATATTGCCGATACCTACTTCATCAATGGCGGCTACACTATCCCGGATGAGGAGAAGATGTTGGAAATGAAGTTATTTGCCGAGTCCAACCGACGTTCTCTCATCGGAATGCAGGCTCCGGAACTGACACTGCAGGACCCTTCCGGTACGATGGTGGATATCCGGCCCGGAGATCAGGATTATACTGTTCTGTATTTTTACGATGACGAATGTCCCGGATGCATCCGTACGACGCCTGCTCTCATGCAGTATATGATCCGCAGCAGTGCGGGCATCAATTTCTCCGTGTACATGATCTATACACAGGATGACAGGGAACGGTGGATGGGATATATCCAGAGGGCTGTCGCCCCTTTTTCCCTTCCTGCCAATGTCCGTGTCACGCACCTCTGGGATCCGGACATGACCTCCGGATTCGTAACCAAGTATGGGGTGGTGAGTACTCCCAAACTCTTCCTTCTCGACCGGAACGGGGTGATTATCGGCAGGGACCTTACTCCTACGGCCTTGGGCCAGGTGGTGGAGGTGCAGGAAAGTCAGCTCAACCCTACGGAGATGATATTTGAGCAGATTTTCTCACCCTTGGCTAATACTGCGGATACAACGCTGATTACCAAGGAAATAGATACTTTTTTCCAGGACTCCAAGGATAACCCGGAGTTCTTTCATGAACTGTTCTATACACTGTATCAGTATCTTAAGACGAGTTCAAGTTACCCTCTCCAGCAGGGAGCCGCTTATCTGGCCAACAAATATATCGCCAGTATGCCCGAGATGTGGGAGACGGTGACTTTTACCAATGTCGGTGAGACTCACGGCAGTGTCATCAGGGCTGATTTTGACTCGCCTGCCGATTTCATAGACCAGACGGCTCTGGCGGTGCTGATGTTCTACCGTAATCCTCTCGGGGAGCCTGCCGAGGATCTGGAACTCCGGACGCTGAAGAATAAAAAATTCCATATCTACGATGTGGAGGCCAAGTATACCGTGCTGTATTTCTACAGCCTGGACTGTGCCCTCTGCCGCGCAGTAACCAAGGAACTGGTCAAGATGGCCGGTCAGTACGACCCTTCCGACGTTCATTTCGTAGCGGTCTATACCGGAACGGACAAGGCGTGGAAGAAGTCCGTTAAGGACAATGGCGCGGGGTGGACAGACCTCTGGGACCGCAAGCGCGCCTCCGGCATGTTCGACAAGTACGACCTTCTGGATGTTCCTGCCATTTATCTGCTGGACTCGGAGAAAAAGACCCAGGCCAAGGATATAAACCCGGATGTGCTGAGTGTGCTGCTCGAGTATTATCTTGGGACGGAAGAAACAGAAAACGCTGTAGAACAGTGATATTATGCTGCTGGAACTGATCAAGGGACTCATCGTCGGATTATTCGCGTCGGTACCGCTGGGACCGATAGGGGTGCTGTGCATCCAGAGGACTCTCAGCAAGGGACGGAACTCCGGTTTTATAACCGGTCTGGGAGCTGCGCTGTCTGACACCATATTTGCGGCGGTGGCCCTCCTCAGTATCTCCTATGTCCAGCAGCTCCTGTCAGACTACCGGTATCTGGTGATGATCGCCGGAGGAATAATAGTGGGGATTTTCGGAGTAAAGCTCTTCATGACCAATCCGGTCAAGCAGATCCGCAGGGTGAAGTCCGGTAACCGGCATTACTGGCAGGATTTCTTCTCTACTGTGCTGATGACAATAACCAATCCGGGAGCATTCTTCCTCATGCTCGGCCTCTTCGCTTTTATCGGCATCAGCCGTTCCGAGGCGGAACCCCTGGAAAGGATTGCCGTTACTCTGGCGGGAGTGTTCGCGGGTGCCACCCTGTGGTGGCATGTACTGTCTACGTCCATCAACCTGTTCAGGAACAAGCTGCGTCTGCGTCAGCTGATCATGATCAACCGTGTGGCCGGTGTCGTTATTATGGTCCTGGGCCTGATTTCCCTTTTCGAGGGACTCTACCGTCTGCTCATACTTTCATGAGAGCTGCCTATGCAGTAGTAGTCAAATCCGGCGGACATCGGTTCTTCCGGATTGTAGATATTCCTTCCGTCTACCAGGACGTGGCCTTTCATGATGGTTCTCAGCCTGTTCCAGTCCGGTATCCGGAACTGTTTCCACTCGGTCAGGAGTGCTGCTGCATCAGCCCCCGTGGCAGCATCGTACATATCGCTGCAATAGGTGACGGTATCTCCGAATATATTCCCGGCCGTCTGCATTGCCGCCGGGTCGAATACCCTGATTCTGGCCCCGGCCTCTCTGAGCAGGGATACGGTGACTATGGACGGCGCCTCCCTCATGTCGTCGGTACTGGGCTTGAAGGCCAGGCCCCACAGGGCGATGCTCCTGCCTTCCAGAGAACCGTTGAACGCCTCCTTGAGCTTTTCGAATACGACTCTCTTCTGTTCGATATTGACCTCTTCCACCGCACTGATGATTTTCATCCTGTAGCCGTAGGCGGCCGCTGTGCCGACGAGGGCCTTTACGTCCTTGGGGAAGCATGATCCGCCGTATCCGCACCCGGGATACAGGAACTTGGAGCCTATCCGGCTGTCCGCCGCCATACCGGTGCGCACCTTGCTTACATCGGCGCCGGTCAGTTCGCAGAGGCGGGCCAGCTCATTCATGAAACTGATTCTGGTGGCCAGCATCGCGTTGGAAGCGTATTTGGTCATCTCGGCTGACAGTATGTCCATGAATATCACCCGGTAGTTGTTGAGCAGGAAGGGCTGGTAGAGAGAGGATATCAGGGATTTGGCGCGGTCGCTCTCAATGCCTATGACGACTCTGTCCGGTGTCATGAAATCCTTGATGGCCACGCCTTCCTTGAGAAACTCAGGATTGGAGGCTATGTCGAAGGGGATGTCGGCGCCCCTGGACTCCAGTTCCCTGCGGACTGCGTCCCGGACTTTGAAGCATGTGCCTACCGGTACTGTGCTTTTCATGACCAGCAGAGTGTATCTGGAGATGCACCTTCCGAATTCCTCCGCAACATCCATTACGTGGGACACATCTGCCGAGCCGTCCTCATTGGGAGGAGTCCCTACTGCGATGAAAACTATCTCCACCATGTCGATGCACTCCCGGAGCGATGTCGCGAAATGCAGCCTGCCGTCCGCCACGTTCTTGTCCAGCAGATCCTGCAGGCCGTCCTCGTAGATGGGCAGGATACCTTTCCGGAGATTCTCTATTTTCCGGGAATCCACATCCACACACCATACGTTTGCGCCCATTTCCGCGAAACATGTGCCGGATACCAGTCCTACGTATCCGCTGCCGACTACAGCTATATTCATATTCAGAGTCTGTTTTAAAAATCCGTCAAAAATAGGAAAAAATAGCCTACCAGGCAATGGGAGTCTGTCCGGAGGCTATGAGGAAATTGTTGGCTTTGGAAAAGTGTGGGCAGCCGAAGAAGGCTCCGCGGGCCAGGGGAGAGGGATGGGCGGCTTCCAGGATTAAATGCTTGTTGCTGTCTATCAGCGGTTTCTTGCTGCGGGCATAATTGCCCCAGAGCATGAAGACAACGCACTCCTTGCGGTCGGATATTGTCTTGATGACCGCGTCGGTGAAAGTCTGCCAGCCTATTCCGCTGTGGGAGGTGGGGGAACCGGCCCTGACGGTCAGGACAGAATTGAGGAGAAATACGCCTTGGCGGGCCCATCGCTCGAGGTTGCCGCTGGGCGGGGGAATGCAGCCGGTATCGGAGGCTATCTCCTTGTAGATGTTCTGGAGGGAGGGCGGCAGCGCCACTCCGTCCTGAACGGAGAATGACAGGCCGTGAGCCTGGCCGGGACCATGATAGGGGTCCTGACCCAGTATCACTACTTTTACCCTGTCGAAGGGTGTAAGCTGGAATGCGTTGAAAATGAGAGGTCCGGGAGGATAGATTGTCTTGCCTTCCCTTTTCTCCTGATGCAGGAAAGCGGCGATCCGGGCGAAATATTCCTTGTCGAACTCTTCCCGGAGCACCGCTTTCCACGATTCTTCTATCCTGACTTCCATGGTCCTTAGCTGAATATGTATTTCAGAACCTCGGAGATATTGTCCACGTAGACGAAGTCCAGGCCTTCGATGTAGATGGGCTTGATGTCCTTGATATCCTTCTCGTTCTGCCTGGAGAGGATGATGGTGTGGATGCCCGCCCGCTTGGCAGCGAGGATTTTCTCCTTGATGCCGCCGACCGGCAGGACCTTGCCGCGGAGGGTCATCTCGCCTGTCATGGCGATGCCGCTGCGGACCATTTTACCCGACAGTGCGGAGGCCATGGCGCTTACCATGGTGATGCCCGCCGAGGGACCGTCCTTGGGGATTGCTCCTTCCGGGACGTGGATGTGGATGTCGTGCTTCATTATCTCCTCGGTGGTCAGTCCGATCAGGTCCGGATGGGCCTTGAGGTACTGGAAGGCGATGGTCGCCGATTCCTTCATCACGTCTCCGAGGTTGCCGGTAGAGGAGAGGACGCCCTTGCCCTCGCTTACGGAGCACTCTATGAAGAGGATTTCACCGCCGTTTTCCGTCCAGGCCAGGCCTGTGACCACGCCGGGGGCCTCATTGCCCTTCTGAAGGTCGTGGAAGTTGGTCGGAAGGCCGAGGAACTCCGAGACGACCTCGGGGGTGACGCTGACCTTCGCGGTCTCGCCGGTGGCTATCTTGCGGGCGGAGATACGGGCTATCTTGGCTATCTGCCGGTCCAGTCCCCTGACTCCGGACTCGCGGGTGTACTCGTCGATGATCTTCTCAATAGAGCCCTTGAGGAAGCGTACTTGGCTCTTCTTCAGGCCGTGGGCCTCGAGCTGCTTGGGTATCAGGTAGCCCTGGGCGATGCTTACTTTCTCCTCGGCCAGGTATCCGGATACGGATATCATCTCCATACGGTCGCGCAGGGCGGGGTGGATGGTGCTGATGTTGTTGGCCGTTGTGATGAAGAGCACCTTCGAGAGGTCGTAGTCGATGTCGAGGTAGTTGTCGTGGAAGGCGTTGTTCTGCTCGGGGTCGAGCACTTCCAGCAGGGCGTAGGAGGGGTCTCCCTTGTAGTCCTGGCTGACCTTGTCTATCTCGTCGAGGACGATTACCGGGTTGGAGCTGCCGGCGCGGTTGATGCTCTGGAGGATACGTCCGGGCATTGCTCCGATGTAGGTCCTGCGGTGACCCCTTATCTCCGACTCGTCATGCAGTCCGCCGAGGGATATGCGCTGGTACTTGCGGCCCAAGGCCTTGGCTATGGATTTGCCCAGGGAGGTCTTACCGACTCCCGGAGGGCCGTATAGGCAGATGATGGGGGACTTCATGTCGCCCTTGAGCTTCAGTACCGCGAGGTACTCGATGATTCTCTCCTTTACTGTCTCTAATCCGAAGTGGTCCTTGTCCAGGACTTTCTGGGCGTGCTTGAGGTCCAGATTGTCCTTGGTCATATCTCCCCAGGGCAGGTCCAGGATGAACTGGATGTACTGGTACTGGATATTGTAGTCGGGGGAGTTGGGATTGGAGCGCTCGAGCTTGCGGACCTCGCTCTCGAAGGTCTTGGCCACGGATTCGGGCCAATTTTTCTTCTTGGCCTTCTGGCGCAGCTCGTCGATATCCTGGGCCTCGTCCATGCCGAGCTCTTCCTGGATGGTACGGAGCTGATTGTTCAGGTAGTACTCTCTCTGCTGCTGGTCCATCTCGGTACGGACCTTGCGCTGTATGTCGTCCTTCAGCTTGAGGATCTCGATCTGGCGGTTCAGCATCTCCACCAGCTTCATAGCCCTGATTTTGAGATTGCCTTCCTCGAGCAGCTTGATCTTCTCCATGGGGTCCTCGAACTCGATGCTGGAGGCGATGAAGTTGATCAGAAACTCGTCGCCCTCGATGTTCTTGATGGCGAACGAGGCTTCTGTAGGCAGATGAGGGGAGAGCTTGATGATGTGCAGGGCCAGGTCCTTGACGGAGCCAGTCAGGGAGCTCATCTCCTTGTCGTTCTTCTTGGGCATGGTGTCCTCCAGGTATTTGATTCTGGCGAACATATAGGGCTCAGAGGCGGTCTGCTCTATGGGACGCAGGCGCTTCAGGCCCTGGAGTATGGCCGTTATGGTGCCGTCCGGCATCTCAATGATCTTGATGATGCGTGCCAGCGTACCTATATTATATAGGTCTATCAGCGAGGGATCCTCCACGTTGATGTCCCGCTGTGAGATGGCTGCCAGTATCTTGCTGGTCTTGTATACGTCCCTGACCAGCTTGATGGATTTTTCCCTTCCGATGGAAATAGGTGTGACCGTGGAGGGGAAAAGGACGGCGTTGCGGAGGGCAAGTACCGGCAGGATGTCCGGAAGCTCGCTCTCGTTCAGTTTCTGCACAGTGTCGATGCTGACTACCGGGACTATATTCACTTCTCCGGATGCGGGGCTGAATAATTCTTCTATTGTCTGCTTCATAATTGTCTTTCCTTCTATTTGTGTCAGCCGGGCGCAGTATGGTTATGCCATTTTGGCAGGATACGGCTGTTCGGGCCGTTTGCGTCCGGCAGAAGTAGTTATAGTCAATGATTGTGCCAAAAAAAATATGTAAAAAAGTGCAATAATATTTTGTAAATGTCGAAAATAAGAATACTTTTGCACTCTGAATTTTGCGCAAGTGATTATTAGTAACATTAATATATTACAGAAATGACAAAAGCTGATATCGTAAATGAGGTAGCCAAGGCTACAGGACTTGAAAAACTCAACGTACAGAAGGTCGTAGAAGCTTTTATGGAGACAGTCAAGGATTCTGTTTCAAAGGATAACAGCGTGTATCTCCGCGGTTTCGGCAGCTTTACAGCTAAGAAGCGCGCTCAGAAGACCGCCCGCAATATCTCGAAGCAGAAGACTATCGTGATACCTGAGCACTATATCCCTGCCTTCAAGCCTTCCAAAACATTCCTGAACTTAGTTAAGACCAACATTAATAAATAATTAGAGCTATGCCTAGCGGAAAAAAGAGAAAAAGACATAAAATGGCTACGCACAAGCGTAAGAAACGCCTGCGCAAGAACAGACATAAGAAGAGATAGCGGCCATTTTCAGCTACTTGAATCTAAAGCGTCGAAGAGCCGCTTTAGATTTTTTTTTAAAATGCGATGGATAGAAACCTGATAATAGATGTAAGATTAAAGGAGACAGTAATTGCCCTTCTTGAAGACCACCGCCTGGTGGAGCTCAATAAGGAAGATAATACTGAGAGGGCGTTTTCGCTGAGGGACGTTTATCTGGGAAAGGTAAAGAAACTCATTCCGACTCTGAATGCGGCTTTCGTGGACATAGGAGACAAGAAAGACGCTTTCGTCCATTATCTGGATCTCGGCCTGAATTTTAAAGCATTCGACTACTTTGTCAAGCAGATCAATCCCAACAGGGATTTCAAGCAATTTTATTCTTCAGTGAATATCAATTCCATTCTGGAGAAGGAGGGAAAGATAGAGAACGTGCTCAAGCCAGGGCAGCCTATCATAGTCCAGATCGTCAAGGAGCCTATTTCTACCAAGGGCTCGCGCCTTACCGGTGAGATCTCGATAGCGGGACGCAACATAGTCCTGCTTCCCTTCGGAGACAAGATAAGCGTATCGCAGAAGATCTCCTCCAAGGAGGAGAAAAAGCGCCTGGAGCGCCTGCTGTACAGCATACTGCCGACAAACTACGGTGCTATAATACGTACGGCGGCCGAGGGAAAGAATGCGGCAGTCCTGGATGCCGAACTGCGTCTTCTGGTCCGCAAATGGGAGGATTCCTGGGCCAGGATGGCTACACGGAAGATGCCTCAGCTGCTCTTTAAGGAGAACAGTAAGACTACCACGATCCTCAGGGATCTGTTAAATGATACATTTACGAATATCTATGTAAATGATGAGACTGTCTACCATGAAGTGCGGGAGTATATATCCACTATACTTCCGGACCATGAGAAGATAGTAAAGCTGTATAAGGGACATGAGCCCATCATGGACCATTTTGATGTCACCAGGCAGATAAAGTCCTCATTCGGAAAGGTCGTACCTATGCGTCAGGGTGCCTATCTGGTGATAGAGCATACTGAGGCGATGCATGTCGTGGATGTTAACAGCGGTACACGTGTCAAGACAGGCAAGGACCAGGAACAGAATGCGTTTGATGTCAACTGTGTGGCTGCCGAGGAGATTGCCCGTCAGCTCAAGCTCCGGGACATGGGCGGTATTATAATAGTGGACTTCATAGATATGGACCTGGGCGAGCATAAGAATGCCCTGCATAAGAAGATGCAGGACTTGATGGCTTCGGACAGGGCCAAGCACAATATTCTGCCTCTTACCAAATTCGGTCTGATGCAGATTACACGTCAAAGGGTGCGCCCTGCGACAGAGATAGAGACTACCGAGACGTGCCCGGCCTGCGGCGGTACCGGGAAGATAACGTCCAGTATACTTATAGATGAGAACATCGAAAGGCAGCTCGCCTTTTATGTAAAGGAGAAGGGGGTAAAATCATTCCACCTTACAGTGAATCCTCTGGTGGAGGCTTACCTCACAAAGGGAATGTTCAGTTCTATCGTAAAAAGGTGGAGGAAGAAGTATGGAGTAGCCATTGCTGTGTCGGCTTCCGAGAATATGGCTATTCTGGATTTTGAGTGGGCAAAAAAAGATGGAGAGAAATTGTCCTGATAATCAACTACTTTAAAATTTTATTAAAAAATTTTTAAAAAAAAGTTGCAAAAAAATTTGGAGGATAAAAAAAGTCGCCATATCTTTGCACCCGCTTTCGAAAAGGAAACACGATGAAGAATGAGTGAAGAGAGATTGAGAGTGTGACGCGGAAGCCCAAAAGTTGATTGAAATATTGAAGAACAAGTACAAGCAAAGTACCAAGAAAAGAGTAGCGTTAGTTTCTTTGAAATTAAACAGTTCAGGACAAGCTTAGAGATAAAAACATATACAATGAAGAGTTTGATCCTGGCTCA